>Ga0105357_10000047_pt1 | contig 47388 bp, 42 predicted proteins | sample GOMGulsemesocosm_4_FD_83660 | JGI IMG/M metagenome (GOLD analysis project Ga0105357, IMG submission 83660) | Methane-oxidizing microbial communities from mesocosms in the Gulf of Mexico - GOM15B Gulf of Mexico | ecosystem: Environmental > Aquatic > Marine > Cold seeps | place: USA: Gulf of...
CTTTTATTTAGTTTAAATATTATAGCATATTATTTAAAAGATACAAAAGAATCTGTTTTATAAAATTTGTAATTAAATTAAAGACTTATTAAAGTACTTTTGTCTATAATACGCGACCACTTACAAATTGTAAAGTGAAATTACATATACCTATTAGGAGGTCATTATGGCTTTAGATCAGGATTTAAAAGCAGAGATTGTTGCAAAATACGCAAAAAAAGATGGTGATACAGGTTCAGCACAAGTACAAATTGCTATATTAACTAAGCAAATTTCAGTATTAACTGACCACTTAAAAACATTTAAACAAGATCATTCTTCAAGATTAGGTCTTTTAAAAATGGTTGGAAAAAGAAAAAGATTATTAAAATACTTAAGAAGAACTGACTATGCAGGTTTTGTAGAATTAGTTGCTTCATTAGGAATTAGAGCTAAATAATTTTAGTTTTATCATTTCTTAAAAAAGGATCATAGTTTTACTGTGATCCTTTTTTTTACTCAATATTAAATTTCATAATTAATCCCTTAAAATAACGTATCTTAATAATGTTTCTTGTAAAATACAATTAATAAAATATGTCAGGATATAAATGCTATTAACAAAAAAGAGTGAATATGCACTTCTTTCTTTAATTTCAATTGCAAGAAGCAATGAACCAAAGAATGTAGATGTATTATCAAGAGAATTAAATATATCAAAATCATTTTTAGCAAAAATAATGCAAAACTTAGCAAAACACCAAATAGTAGTCTCTCATAGAGGGGTAAATGGTGGTTTTGCTTTGAAAAAAACTTATGATCAAATTACTATATTAGAAATTACTACAGCAGCAGAAGAGAAAACACCTTCAGTATTTGAATGTTCTCCTTCAGTAAATGATTGTCCAAGTCAAGTTGGAATGTTATGTACTATTTGGCCTTTATTAAATAATTTACAGTCAAAAATTGATGGCTTTTTACAAGACTTAACATTAAAAGATATTGCTTCATGACATTTTTTCATATTTCACATACAGATTTAGATGGATATGGATGTCAGTTAATTACTAAAGAGTTTTTTAAAAAAGGTTTTTTTTATAATGCAAATTATGGTAATGAAGTTAAATTAACTATAAAAAAAGTTTTAGGGCAAATTGAAGAGTTTAAAGATGAAGAAATTTTCTTTTTAATTTCTGATTTAAATTTAACTGCACAAGAATCAAAAGACTTAGATAGAAAAGTAAATATTTTAAATGATAATGGTTTTAATATAAAACTTCAAGTATTAGATCATCATGCAACTGGACAAAAAAGTGCGGATATGTATCATTGGTATTATTTAGATATCAATAGATGTGCAACAAAAATTGTTTATGATTATTTATGTGAAGAATATAGTGCTTTTGACTGTGATGAAAGAGCTTGGTTATCTCCTTTAGTAGATGCTATTAATGCAGTTGATATATGGCTTGATTATGAAATTAAAAATTTTGAATTTGGAAAAGTTTTATTAATGATGGTTTCAAAAGCAAGGGAAGTAAATAATATACTTTTTACTGATTTAAATAGAGAATATAGAATCCATTTATTAAAAGAATCTTGTAAGTACCTTGAAAAGAAAGATGGAAATATATTATTAGATAATAACTTACACTTAATTAAAAAAGAGTTTTTAAAATTAGATAGAAAAGATGATACTTTAGATAATTTATCAGCTAAATATCTAGTAAAATCTTTAGCTGATATAAAAGATGAGCTTACTGTTATATATAAAGGGCATAAAGGACTATTAACTTATTGTTTAGGTTCTATTTCAATTCCAGCAAATGCTTTCTTAAAAGCTAATTCTGACTTTGATTTTTTTATTGATGTTGGTAGAAAAGGAAATTCTAGTTTTAGAGCAGATGGAAAAGTTGATGTATCCTTAATGGCAGCAAAATTAGCAAACGGTGGAGGACATGTAAATGCTTCCGGAGCTAAATTTGTCGATTTTAAAGAAACTATTAATTATGAAGATGTAAAAACTTACGTGCAAGGAAAATTAGATAAAATCTAATTTTCTTATTCACTTTATGCTACTTTCAACAAATTCATTTATAATACAGTAACTAAATAATAAAGGATGAAAAATGGAATGTGAGTTTCCAAGTGTTAATTCAAATGATAAAGAGATTATAGAAATATTTAAAAATACAAAAACAATTGCAATTGCAGGGCTTTCACCAAATGAAGAAAAAGCTTCAAATAGAGTTGCAAAATATTTACAAAATGCAGGCTTTAAAGTTGTTCCTATTTATCCCAAAGAAGAAACTATTTTAGGTGAAAAAGTTTATAGAAGTTTAGAAGAGATACCTTTTAAAATTGATATGGTTGATGTTTTCAGAAAACCAGATGCAATTGCCATGGTAATTGATGTATGTATTGCTAGAGGTGATATTGATACTGTATGGACTCAATTAGGTCTTGTAAATAATGTAGCTGCACAGAAAGCTAAAGAAGCAGGAATGAAGGTAGTTCAAAATAAGTGTACTAAGATAGAACACGCTAATTTATTTTAAACTTTTTTAATTCAGATGAGTTGTTAATAACTAATTTAGCGACACATCCTGTTTTACCATCTTTTCTATTTTTTAAAGATATTCTAGCTCTTAAACCATCTGCCGCATTTTTTGCTAAAAATAGACCTAATCCAACTCCACTTTGATTTCCATATCTTTTAAACGGTGCAAATAAATCAATGTTTTCATCAATTCCAGAACCTTCATCTGTAACGGTAACCACGGTTTTAGCTTTAGTATTTTTTAATCTAATTGCAATTGATTTATCAGCAGGTGTAAATTTAATGGCATTCTGAACAAAATTTTGTAATATTTGGTTAAAAAGTGTTATTTGTATTGATGTCTTAAGGAAGTTAACATTTGAGAAAAATGTAATAATTATATTCTTTTGTGCACTAAGCATTCTATAATCATTTGATTTCTTTTTCATATATTCTACTAAATCTAAATCAATTGTTTGCTCAAATTGTGCACCTTCTGCACGACCAATATCTAAGATAGACGAAATCATGATATTCATATCATCTATTTGTTTTACTGTAAGTTTTAGGGTCTCTTCATATGTACGAACTTCTCTTTTTTTACGTAAAGTGACTTCATTTTTTAATTTCATAACGGCTAATGGTGTTTTTAATTCATGTGCCGCACCAATGAATAGTTCTTTTTTAAATTTTACATAAGTTTCAATTCTATTAGTTAAAGAATTAATAGAATCTGATAAAGAGTGAAATTCAATTGGTAAATCTTTTTTATCAATTTGGGTTAAAGAGTTTTCATCCATATTAGATAGTTTCTTATTAATTTGTATAATTGGTTTAAGTAAGGACTTTGATACTGCAAGTGAGTATAAAAGCATTAAAATAAATCCTGGAATCGCAAGAATAAATAAATTTTTAAAAATAATCGAAGATAATAAATCTCTTTCAAAATTAATATTTTTGTTAATTCTTAAAAATTGTCTCTTTTTTAAATTAATGGGATAAAGTAGTTTTATATAAAAATTGTTTTCTTTTTTATATGTGTAAAATTTGTATTTTTTTAGATTAATATTATCAATTAAATCAATTGTAACATTGTTATTTTGCATAGGTTTAAAATTGGTTTTACTTAGTGTTTTATTAAGTGATGCGGAATAGATTTCTTTTGCATCTTGGAGCATGATTTCTTGGATATTTTCATAAACAGTACTTCTAGTATATTCATAAAAAATAAAAGATAGCGCAATAATAAAAAGCGAAGTAGCTATAATTAGTTTGGTATAAAACTGTTTGTATATGCTCTTCGCTTCCATTTATTAGCCTAGTTAAAATAGTTTATTTTTTAGCAGATTTTTCTTCTTCTGTTAAATTAGGGTAACAAAATCTATAGCCTCTTCTTCTAATTGTTTCAATTGTAGAAATCTGTAATGGTTTATCCATTTTTTGTCTAATTTGATTAATTGCAACTTCAATAACATTTGGAGTAACTAATTCTGGTTCTTCCCAAATTGCGTCTAGTAATTGTTCTTTTGAAACGATTTGATCTCTATGTCTAGCTAAGTGAGTTAAAACTTCAAAAGGTTTACCTTTTAATTCAATTTCATTTCCAGCATATTCAATTTTTTCTTCATCAGGATTAATAATTAATTCATCAATCTCAATTACATTAGTTCCACCAAATCTTAATCTAGCTTCGATTCTAGCTAATAAAATATCAAAATCAAATGGTTTTTTAATATAATCATCTGCACCAGATTTTAATGCTTCAATTTCAGATTCTTTATCATCTCTTGCAGAAATAATAACAACGGCAGTTCTTGAACTTCTATTTTTAACTAGTTTACATAGCTCAATTCCATCACCATCTGGTAGCATCCAATCTGTTAAAACTAAATCATAGTTTCTAATATCTATAAAGTATTCTGCATCTTTATAATTTTCTGCTGCATCAACTTGGTAACCAAAATCAGCTAAGCCTTCTTGTAGTGTTCTATTTAAAGTTATTTCATCTTCAATAATTAATATTCTCATAAGTTCTATTCCTTAAATTTAAGTTAAGTTTAAATTTTGTCGGAATTCTATCATAAATATCAATAAAATTAAAGGTATTTTAAGCTAAATTTTAAAATTCGTTTAAGTTACAAATAATTTAGCTTTTAAAAATATCTAAATTAACCTTCTATTAACTTAGAATTGATAAAATAATAGAAATTAAAATTTCTAAGGAAAAAAATGAAAAAAATAATTTCAAGTTTAATAGCCACTTTAGCAATCACAACTGTATCTTTAAATGCAGCTGATTATTATGCTTCTGTAGATGGAGATAAAATTACAAAAGCTGATATTGCATTAGTATTACAAGATGCAAGGATTGATTTTTCTAAATTACCAAAAAATTCACAAAAACAAGTATTAGAACAAATTATAAATAAAAAACTTTTGGCAAAAAAAGCTATTAAAGATGGAATTGAAAATGATCCTTCATATAAAGATGCTTTAAGTAAAATGAAACAAGACTTAGCATTTCAAGTATGGCAAAAGAATGAAATATTAAAACATAAAGCATCTGATTCTGATATTAAAAAATTTTACGATAAAAATAAAGCTAATTTTGTAGTTCCTACAACTTTAAAAGCAAGTCATATTTTACTTGAAAAAGAATCTGAAGCAAAGAATATTATTAAACAAATTAATTCTGCTTCAAATAAACAAGCAAAATTTACGCAATTAGCTGAAACTAAATCAATTGGACCAACAGGTAAAAATGGTGGTAAACTTGGTGAATTTCCATCTAGTCAAATGGTTCCTGAGTTTTCAGCAGCAGCAGAAGAAATGAAAGCAGGTTCTTATTCTAAGTTACCAGTTAAGACACAATTTGGTTACCATGTAATTTATTTAGAATCTAAAAAACCTGGTAAATCATTATCTTTTAATGAAGTAAAAGGTAATATTTCACAAATGTTAGTAGGAAATGCTTACAATAAAAGCGTAAAAGAAATTTCTGATAAGTTAAGAAAAACAGCAAAAATCGTAATTAAATAAAGTTCAAGGAGATAAATTTGGGTGTATTAGATGTAGTAAAGCCAGGAGTTTTGACTGGAAGTGAAGCTAAAAAACTATTTGCATATGCAAAAAAGAATAAGTTCGCAATTCCAGCAGTAAATGTTGTAGGTACGGATTCTGTTAATGCAGTTTTAGAAGCAGCATCAAAAGTTAATTCTCCAATTATTGTTCAGTTCTCAAATGGTGGAGCAGGGTATTATGCAGGAAAAGGTTTAAAAACTTCAAATGCGGCAGTTTTAGGTGGAATAAGCGGCGCGAATCATGTTCATACGATGGCAAAAGCTTATGGGATACCTGTTATTTTACATACAGATCATGCTGCAAGAAAGTTATTACCATGGATTGATGGTTTATTAAACGCCGGAAAAGAGCATTTTAAAAATACTGGTCGTCCATTATATACATCTCATATGCTTGACCTTTCAGAAGAGCCTTTAGAAGAAAATATTGGAACATGTGTAGATTATTTTAGAACTATGAATGAGCTTGATATGATGATTGAAATTGAACTTGGTATTACTGGTGGAGAAGAAGATGGTGTTGACAATTCTGAAATTGACAATGCTTTATTATATACTCAACCTGAAGAAGTGAATTATGCTTATGAAGAGTTAAGTAAAGTTAGTGATAATTTTACAATAGCAGCATCATTTGGAAATGTTCACGGTGTTTATAAGCCAGGTAATGTTCAACTTTCTCCTAAAATCTTAGATAATTCTCAAAAATACATTCAAGAGAAACATGGAAGTGAAATGGAACCTGTAGATTTTGTATTCCATGGTGGTTCAGGTTCTGAACTTTCAGAGATTAGAGAAGCTATTGATTATGGTGTAATAAAAATGAATATTGACACAGATACTCAATGGGCAACATGGGATGGAATTAGAGCTTATGTTGCTAAAAATCATGATTATTTACAAGGTCAAATTGGAAATCCTGAGGGGGATGACAAACCAAATAAATCATATTATGACCCAAGAAAATGGTTAAGAGCTTCACAAGAGTCAATGATTTCAAGACTTGAAGTGGCGTTCTCTGATTTATCTGCAATTAACAAAAACTAAAAACTTAATTTATAAACTAGTAAAGACTTTCACTAGTTTATAAAGCTTACTTCAAATGATAAAATACCTTTTTTTAATTACTTACATATTTATATCAACTTTAATAGCAAACGAAAACCCTTTTAAAATATTATTAATTAATACGGATATAAAAAATAGAATGATTAATGGAAATTCCTTTAAAAATAATTGTCCTGTTTCTTTAAAAGATTTAAGATATTTGAGCATAAAACATATTGGATTTGATGGTAAAGATAAAATTGGAGAATTGATAGTTCATAAAAATATATCAAGGGATACTTTAAAAATATTTAATGAATTATATGAAATTAAATATCCAATTTATAAAATGAAATTAGTGAGTAATTATAAAGGTGATGATTGGCTATCCATTGAAGCTAATAATACTTCTGCTTTTAATTGTAGATCAATTACTGGGAAGAAAAATAAATGGTCAAAACATGCATATGGAAAAGCTATTGATATAAATCCAATAGAAAATCCATACATTTCTAAGAAAGGTTATATCTCTCATAAAAATTCATTAAAATATAGAAATAGAAATCATAACTCACAAAGTTTAAAAGATAAAGCAGTATTACTTAAAAAAGATAAAGCTGTAAAAGTATTTGAAAAATATGGATGGAAATGGGGTGGTGATTGGATTACTATAAAAGATTATCAACACTTTGAATATAAGAAAGTAATAACCAAGAAAAGCCTATAATATATCCTTATTAAAGGAATATAAATGAATATAAAACTATCAAAAAAAGATTTAAGTGAAATTGATTCTGATATAGAATTACTTGTAGTAAAAGATTTAAAAAAACTATCGAAAAGTAAACAAAAACTTTTAAAAAAAATATCATTTAATTTGAAATCATTTGATACATATTTCGATGCTAATGCAAATATATTTTATGTTTCATGCCCAAAATTAAAAAAAGAAGATTTAAAACTTTCTTTTTCTTCTGCAATTAGAAATATTAAAAAAGCAAACATCAAAAGTATAAAATTTGATTTAACTCAAAATGAAAAAGAGTTGGATATCAGTGAAATTATTGAAGGTTTAGTTTTAGGTAATTATGAATTTATTAAATATAAATCAGAAAAAAAGAAAAGCAAAAAAATTAATATAACTATTTCTATCTTAAACTCAAAAAAAGATGAAGAAGTTTTAACTAAAGAGTTAGATAATGCCTTAACTATTACCTCAAGTGTTAATATGGTAAGAAATATTGTTAATACTCCTCCAGAAGATTATTACCCGCTAACTATGTCAAATGATGCTAAAAATATTGCAAGCAAGAATAATTTAGAATGTATTATTCATGGAGAAGAGTACCTACTTAAAAATGGAATGAATGCAATGTTTAATGTAGGACGTGCATCAAGACATGAATCACAGCTTATACATTTATCATATAAGCCAAAAGAGCCAAAAGGTAAGATTGTATTAGTTGGAAAAGGTTTAACGTATGACAGTGGAGGGTTAAGCTTAAAATCTGGTGCTGGTATGATTGCTATGAAATGTGATAAAAGTGGAGGAAGTGCGGTATTAGGAATTATGAATACATTAAAAGCTCTTTCTTGTGAATACGAAGTTCATGGAATTATTGGCGCGGTTGAAAATATGATAGGTGGAGATGCATATAAACCTGATGATGTATTAAAAGCAAAAAATGGTAAAACTATTGAAGTTAGAAATACTGATGCAGAAGGAAGACTAGTTCTTGCTGATTGTTTATGTTATGCACAAGATGAGATTTCGGATATTGATTATATTTTTGATTATGCAACATTAACTGGTGCTTGTATTGTTGCACTTGGAAATGAAACAATTGGAACTATGGGACATAGTGATAAATTAAAGTCAAAAATGCAAAAAGCTGCTAACTCTTCTGGAGAATTAATAGGAATACTACCTTTTAACAGGTATTTGCCAAAACAGTTAAAAAGTGGTATTGCAGATATTGTAAACTCAACTTCTTCTCGAGCTGCAGGTTCAATTACAGCTGGTTTATTTTTGGATAATTTTGTAAAAAAAGAAAATAAGAAAAAATGGTTACATTTAGATATAGCAGGTGCCGCTTATAGTGAATCACCTTGGGGGTATAACTCTTTTGGTGGGACAGGTGCTGGGGTTAGAATTACATTGGATTTTATTAAAAATCTAAACAAGTAAAAGATTATGGGAAACTCCCATAATCTTCTACTCCTTAATTTTTTTAGTCAAATGCTGGTCTTGCAGTATCTTTAGTTGATTCTGGAAGTTGAGGGTATGAAATATCTGGTTTTTTACCTTTTAATGTTTTTAAGAAAGTTACAATTGAAGTAGCTTCTGCATCAGAAATATCAATCCCTAATTGAATAGAACCCATTTCTTGTACAGCTTCACTTAATGACCAAATTTGTCCATTGTGAAAATATGGAGCAGTTTGTGTAATATTTCTTAAAGTTGGTGTTTTTACCATACCTTGTGCATTACCTTTAAAATCACCTATCCTAGCAAATTTATATTTAGCTGTTAATTCAAATGGTTGCATAGTCCCACCAAGAGCAATTCCATTATGACAAGATGCACAGCCTTTGTCTATAAAAGTAGTAAGACCTGCTTTTTCTTCTTTTGATAATGCATTTTCATCACCATTTAAATAATCATCAAATGGTGCTGGAGTAACTAAAATCTTTTCAAAAGTTGCAATAGTTTCCGCAATTTTTGTAAAGTCAATTTTTACATCTTTTCCATATGCATTTTGAAATTCATTTACATATTCAGGGATTGAATTTATTCTTTGCTCAACAAGTGATGCAGGTGCAGCCATTTCAGGACCTGCTTCAATAGGACCTTTCGCTTGATCAGCTAAGTGAGGACTTCTTCCATCCCAAAACTGTGATTTGAAAAATACTGAGTTATATACAGTTGGTGAATTTAAGTGGTGAGGATTCGCAGTCCATAAGTGACCAATAGCAGCAGGAATTCCATCTGCTCCACCAAGTCCAATATTATGACAAGTATTACATGAGATTATTCCACTCTTTGAAAGTCTTGGGTCAAAATATAATTTTTTACCAAGTTCAATTTTTTCTTTAGTAATTGGATCATTCTTATCATCAATTAACTTCATTAATTCTGCTTTTTGGGCAGGAATTGGCATCATACCATTGTCTGTAGCTTTTTGTATTAATGATGATGCAAATAAAAAACTTGTACCTAACCCATATATTGCTAATGTTTTTACTAATTTCATTTAGTCTCCTTTAAATCAATATATGATTTTAGGATAATATTTATTAAATAAAAATTTATATTATTATAAGATGTACTTATGATAGTTGCTATTTGCTTCCTAAAATAAAGCTTTTATAGTAATTTAAGTGAAATAAATTATATAATTAAAATTTATAAATTTATTAAATTACAAGTTTTAATTAGGTCTTTCTACCATATAACCACTTCCTCTAATATTTTTAATAAAATCTTCTTTTAGTACTTTTTTAACTCTATTAACTTCTGCTCTTATTGTTGCATTATCGATAAGATCATCATTCCAAACATAGTTTCTAAACATATCATATTGAACAACTAAGCTTCTATTGTGTGCAAGTAGTTCTATAATTTGTATTTGTCTTTTTGGTAGAATTTGTGGTTCATTATTAAATAAAAGTGTCATTGTTTCAGAATCATAAGAATAGTTTTTTGATAATCTTTTATGTTTTTGAGGAACTATTGTTGTTTTCAGTATTTTATTAATCCTAATTGTAAGCTCTTTTAAGTGAAAAGGTTTCTTTAAATAATCATGACATCCAATATCAAAGGCTCTTGAAATGTCTTCTATTTCTATTAACGCAGAGATATAAATAGTAGGAATCATTCGTTTTTGTTCATGAAGTGTTTCTAAAATTGTAAAACCACTAATATCAGGCAAATTAATATCTAAAATTAATAAATCAAATTTTTCTTTATCTAATATTTCTAAACACTCTTGGCCTGTTGTCATACTTTTTACTACATGTCCTGTTGATGATAAATACTCTCCAATCATCTCATTTAACATTACATCATCTTCTAATAGTAATATTTTCATTTTATTTCCTTAAATATATATGTAAATGATGCCCAATTCTCACCAGATGCTAATAATATTCCAACATTTTCTTCGTTACAAATACGTTTTACTAAGTTTAAACCAAGTCCAAAGCCTTCTTGGTCATTTATTTGTTCTCTATAATATTCTTCGAATATCTTTTGTTGATCTAAAATTTGTTTAGAACGACTCTCTATTACTAAATGACATTCATTATTCTTAATATGTAGTTTTACTTCTATATTCTCATTTGGAAGTGAATATTTGATTGCATTAGTAAGGTTATTATCAACAATTCTTTGAAGTTTAATTTCATTGAAGTCTAATAATATTTCTTCTTTTTGTGCAGAGAAATTAAATTCAGATTTGAATTTAATAGCTGATTGAGAGAAAAAATCAATTCTACTTCTAACAAAATCAACTAAATTGATCTCATGTGTTGCTTCATTTACTTGATTCTTTTTAATCAAATAGCTTAAATCATCATAAATACTAGAAATATTTTTCATAGCAACTTCAATATTTGATAAATGCTTGTTTTTGCCATTTTCCATTTCATACATTTCAATATTTCCCATAATTATTGATAGCGGAGTATTTGTTTCATGTACTGCATGTTTTAAAAATTGTTTTTGAGAATCAAGTAAATTTTGTGCGTAAACCTTACCTTCTTCTAACTCTTTAGATTGTTTATTATAATCATGAGATGATTGTTGTATTAAATGGGTTAATGCTTGCAGACTTCTCGCATGTTCTTTTATAGGTTGTATATCTTTTTCTAACTCACAAGAAGTTTCTTCATCATTTTGAGTATTTTCTAATTCACTTAATGCAACAATAGTAAATGTTTGATTTAGTAATTCATTATTTCCATTGTCATGATAAAACTCACCATAAGTAAAAAAACCAGAAGTAGGAGCAATTAGTGAAAAAGGCTTGATTTCAATATCAACCATACTTGGCATATATCTTCTTCTTGCCATACATGAATATATGAAAAAAGATTGAGTGTCTTTTATATTACATGAATCAAATAAAGATTCTAATGGATTGTTCATAATAAGTTCTACATTACCAAATCCTAGTTTTACTATATCTCCTTCATATAAGTTCCCTGCAAAACTTAAACTTCCATCTTTATGTTTTTGTATAACAGCTCTGGCTACAGGAAGACCATTTCTTTGTACAATCAGAGGAAACTCAATACCCGTTGCAGGTAATGCTTTTGCAACGTATTCCCCTAAATATTTTTCATAAAAATCTAATGGCTTCATTCCTGATATTTGGTAAACTCTATTATCAACTACTTTATCAATTGTATGTTCTATACCAATAGGTGACCAGTTAAAATTATATCCATTACAGACTTTTAAGGTTTTAGAATCTAGGGCAACGCCTACGGCTCCTTTAGTGATTATTTGATTTCCAGATGAAACAAATGTCTGTGTAAAGTTTGCATTATCTCCTGCCATTCCCCCTGAAACTATTACTCTATGATTAACTGATTGAATACCTTTTAAGAAAGATTCTCCATTTGTTCTATCTCCATCACTAAAAGTAATAAGCAGTTTTGTATCTTCAGTACAAAGTTCATTTGCTAAATCAACCCCATTCCGAAAGGAGTCTTTCTTTTTTACTAATGTTGTTTTTAAAGTTGTATTTTCAAATACAGAAATAGAAATAATTATTTTACATGTAGATATATGACTATTGTTAATTTCTCCATCCGTAGATGATCCAATACAAATAGCTTGAGGTAATTTATCTAATAAAGTAGTAACAATTTTTTTTAAAATTGACTTTTTATCTCCACAAAATATTTGAATTAATAGATTTTTTTCATTTTTGAATAAAGAAAAATTAATTAATGTATCTATAGGCTCTTTTTTATAGGTATAGTTAAATGTTTTCATAAAATAGTGTAGCATATAAATTAAAAATTTAAAAGAAAAAAAGTACCTTTAAAGCTCGTAAAATGGGGAAAATTTGATAAAAAAATGTATTGCTATACACAAGCTATATTTTGGCTATAATTAGGCTATAAAACTTATGTATAATTTCATTAAGCAAAAACAGCGACTCTTTAAAGAGATGTTTTTTCATAAATTAAACAATATAAAAGGACTAAATATGGCATACGCTAAACCTCAATATAAAGAACAATTTGAAAACTTCATAGGTGGAGAATGGGTTGCACCTCTAAGCGGAGAATACTTTGATAATGTATCACCAGTAGATAATGAAGTTCTTACAAGAATTCCAAGATCAAATGAAGCAGACGTTGATGCAGCAGTTGCAGCTGGTATGGTTGCATTTGAAACTTTCAAACACTCTTCAGTAATTGAAAGATCAACTTTATTAAATAAAATTGCAGATGCAATTGAAGCAAATTTAGAAACTATTGCAATTGCAGAAACTTTAGATAATGGTAAAGCAGTTAGAGAAACACTTGCAGCTGATATTCCTTTAGTTGTTGATCACTTTAGATATTTTGCTTCTGTAATTAGAGGAGAATCTGGTGATGTTTCAGATTTAGATGAAAATACAATTTCTCAAGAAGTTCATGAGCCTTTAGGTGTTGTTGCACAAATTATTCCATGGAATTTTCCATTATTAATGGCAGCATGGAAAATTGCTCCTGCTGTAGCAGCTGGAAATTGTGTTGTTTTAAAACCAGCATCAGCAACTCCTATGGCAATTTTAATAATGATGGAAACTATTCAATCAATTCTTCCAAAAGGTGTTATTAATATTATTAATGGTGCTGGTGGTAAAATTGGTAAACATTTATCAACTCATCCAGATATTAAAAAAGTTGGATTTACAGGTGAAACTACAACTGGTCAGTTAATTATGCAATATGCAACTGAAAATATTATTCCTTCTACATTAGAACTTGGTGGTAAATCTCCAAATATCTTTATGGAATCTATTATGGATAAAGATGATGAATTTTTTGATAAAGCTATTGAAGGTTTAGTATTATTTGCATTTAACTCAGGAGAAGTTTGTACTTGTCCATCAAGAGCATTAATTCAAGAGTCAATTTATGAACCATTTATGAAAAGGTGTTTAGAAAGAGTTGAAGCAATTACACAAGAAAATCCACTAGATCCTACAACTAAAATGGGTGCACAGTGTTCAGTTTCTCAAAAAGAGAAAATTCTTTCTTATATCAAAATTGGTAAAGAAGAAGGAGCTGAGTGTTTAATTGGTGGTGAAGCTTATGATAATAAAACTTATCCAAATGGAAACTACATTAAACCAACAATCTTCAAAGGTCACAATAAAATGAGAATCTTCCAAGAAGAAATCTTTGGACCTGTTTTAGCAGTAACTACATTTAAAACTGAAGATGAAGCTTTAGAAATTGCTAATGATACAATTTATGGATTAGGTTCTGGTATATGGTCAAGAGATGCACATCAATTACATAAATTCTCAAGAGGAATTGAAGCTGGTAGAGTATGGGTTAACTGTTACCACTTATACCCATCACATGCATCATTTGGTGGATACAAAAAATCAGGAATAGGAAGAGAAACTCATATGATGATGTTAAACTCTTACAGACATACAAAAAATATTTTAACTTCTTACTCAAAAGATGCATTAGGTTTCTTTTAGACCTTAAGTCAAATCGAGTTATGATAAATGCATAGAAGATTTTCTTCTATGCATTTTTTTTGCGAAATTTTATACATATTTTTGAATTATAAAATAAAAAGGATTTATTATGAGTATTGAAAGAGTAGCTATAACTCCTGCAGCTGCAGAGGTTGTAGAAAAACTTAAAATTGAACATGGTGAACTAGTATTTAATCAAAGTGGTGGTTGCTGTGATGGAACCGCTCCTATGTGTTATGAAAAGGGTGACTTTTATGTACCTTCTAGGAATGTAAAATTAGGTGAACTTTGTGGATGTGAGTTCTTTATAGATAAAGACCAATTTGAATACTTTAGACACTCGCATATCACAGTTGATGTAAAAGAAGAAAAAGGTGCTTTTGGTAATTCTTTTTCTTTAGAGATTGATATGGGATATCAGTTTATTACAGTTTCTAGAATATTTACAGATGAAGAATATGCACAGTTAGATGAGAATGAAAAGAAGTAGAGGAATAACTCTATTTCTCTTCATTTGTAACTAATGCTAAGTTAGTTAAATTATACTTTTGAAGTAAGTCTAAAACTTTTACAACTCTTTTATATTCAACTTTCTTATCAATTCTCACTATTACAGATTTGTTTTTATTTTCAATTGCTTTTAAATTATCTTCTAGGGAATTAAACGATACTTCAATACCTTTTATAGCTAATTTATTAGGACTTAATTCAATAAATACTTGATTTTTATCTATTTGAATCTCTTTTGCATGTGAGCTTGGTAAATCTAGAATTAAAGCTAATTCATCTTTTTTAAATACAGAGCTTACAATAAAAAAAATCAGTAGAATAAATACAACATCAATAACAGGTGTTAAATCCAACCCTAATGTTTCTCTTCTTTTCATATTATTTTAGACCAACTATTTCTTTTTTAGCTTTTAATTCAATTGTATCAAGCATAGAAATAAAGTGATTATAAGTAATATGATGAGGAATTGCTACGATTAATCCAGCAATCGTAGTAATAAGTGCAACTGCAATTCCATTAGAAAAAACAGTTGGATCACCTAGTCCACTTTTTGTAATAGCTTCAAAAGATTTATATACACCAATTACTGTTCCTAATAAACCTAATAAAGGTGCAATTGTTGCAATATTTTTTATATAAGTAAGTCCTGTCTCAAGTTTTTTGACTTCATATTCTATTTGTGAGGTGATAGTTGAATTAGAATTTAAATCAATTTTATCTCTTATTCTTTTAATCATTGCATTTTTTCTAGGAAGGGTAAAAAATTTCCAAAATATAATAGTAAATCCTATAGTATTTAATGCAATTAAAATATATACAATTATTCCACCTTTGTCAATATAGTCCATTAATATCATATATACCTCATTAGTTTTTTACAATTGTACAAAACTTTTGTTAATAGATGGTACAATTTCTTCCATGAACTATACAAATTCCCCAATAGAAGAAATTAATTTTAATAATAAAAAAATCTTTATAAAAAGGGATGATTTATTGCACAAAGACTTTTCTGGAAATAAAGCAAGAAAATTTTACTATTTTTTTAAAAATGACTTTAAAGATATTAAAAAAGTAGTATCTCATGGTTCTGCTCAATCAAATGCAATGTATTCATTATCTGTACTTTGCAAAATAAGGAATTGGAAATTTAATTATTATGTAGATCATGTTGCTGATTATTTAAAAACTAACCCTATTGGAAACTATAAAGAAGCATTAAAAAATGGTATGAATATAATAGAAGAAAATATTGAAGAAGAAATACCAAATATTATAGACAGTAATACTTTATTTATTCCAGAAGGTGGGGCTTTAGAAGAAGCCTCTTTTGGAATAAAAATATTAGCAGGCGAGATAATAAAATGGGCAGAAAAAACTAATACAAAAAATCTAAAAATCTTCTTACCCTCTGGAACAGGAACAACTGCTCTTTATTTACAAAAATATTTACCTTTTGAAGTAATAACATGTGCTTGTGTAGGAGATAGTGAGTATTTAAAAAAACAATTTTTACAATTAGAAAAAGAAAATCATCCTACTATCTTAGATTTAGATAAAAAGTATCATTTTGGGAAGCTTTATAAAGAATTCTATGAAATACATAAAGAGTTGAGAAAACAAACAAATATTGAGTTTGATTTATTGTATGACTCAAAAGGCTGGTTGAGTGTAACTAAACATTTATATGATGATACGAGTAACATATTATATGTACATCAAGGTGGATTGATAGGTAATATTTCAATGCTACAAAGGTATAAATATAAATACGATTAAATTCAAAAAAGAGTTTCTTTTACTAAATGATAAAGATCTTTATAAATCAATGGATGATATTAATGAAGATTTTAGAGACTTCTTTTGTATTCTTTTACGTATTTAATAAAATCATCTTCTTTTAATGCTTTTGAATAAAACCATCCTTGTATTTCATCACAGTTAGAGTTTTCTAAAAACTCTTTTTGTTCTATTGTTTCAACACCTTCTGCAATAGTTTTAATTCTAAGTCCTTGAGCAAGAGCAATTATAGTTTTAGTAATTGCAACATCTTTATGATTAAAAGGTAACTCATCAATAAAAGACTTATCAATTTTTAGTTTATCAATAGGAAATTGTTTTAAATAACTTAAAGATGAGTATCCTGTCCCAAAATCATCAATTGAGAGTTTAATACCAATATCTTTTAACTCTTTTAGTATTGAAGTTGATCTTTCAATATCATCCATAATGAATGTTTCAGTAACTTCAAGTTCTAAATATTGAGAATCTAATTTTGAATGCTTTAATATATCAATTACAGTTTGTAGAATATTACTATATCTTATTTGTTCAGCAGAAATATTTACTGCAATCTTTCCTTCTTCTAAGATTTTTAAGTCATGTAATTTCTTCATAAAAACACATGCTTTTTTAAGAACATATTTTCCTAATGGAATTATTAGTTTGGTCTCTTCTGCATGTGGAATAAAATTGTTAGGAGAAACTAGGCCTAAACTTTTGTGATTCCATCTAACAAGTGCTTCTGCTCCTATTATTCTTTTGCTTTTGATATCAATTTGTGCTTGATAATATACCTCAAATTCTTCATTTTTTAAAGCATCAGTTATTTCTTGTTTCATAATAATTTTTTCAAATATCTCAGAGGTCATTTCTTGTTTATAAAATTGAAACTGATTTCTACCAGAACTTTTAGCACTGTACATTGCTGTATCCGCATGTTTTATTAAGTTTTCAGCATTTAATCCATTATTAGGAAAAATAGAAATACCCATACTAACAGTAGTATCAAATTTATAATCAGAAAGTTTAATAGGCTCTTTAAATTCTTGCATTATTTTTAAAGCTATTTTTTCAATGTTAGCGTGTTCTTTAATATCTTCAATAACTATAATAAACTCATCTCCACCAATTCTAGCAATGGTATCATTTCTTCTTATGTTCTTTTTTAGTCTAGAAGCTACTAAAGAGATTATCTTATCTCCTACTGTATGGCCATAAGTATCATTTACTAATTTAAAGTTATCAATATCAACAAATAGAACAGCTAATTTTTTTTGCTTATCTGTAGCTCTTTCAAGTGAGTCTTCTAATCGTGCATGTAAAAGTAATCTATTTGGTAGGTCAGTTAAGGGATCATGATGAGCTAAGTATTCAATTTTTGCTGCAGAATCTTTGACTTTAGTAATATCTGAGAATATAGCTACATAATTGGTAATTTCATTTTTATCATTTGTTACTGTACTAATATTTAACCACTCAGCATATAGCTCGCCATTCTTTTTTCTATTCCAGATTTCACCTTTCCAAAAACCATATTTTTTTAAATTTGTCCACATATTAATATAAAATTCTTTATTATGTTTCCCAGATTTAAATTCTCCTGGATTTTTTCCATACGCATCATTCTCTGTATATTGGGTGATTCTAGTAAAAGATTTATTTATAGAGATAATTTCATTTTTAGAATTTGTAATTATGATACCTTCTGTAGTATTTTCAAATACAATATCGGATAATTTCAATTTTTTTTCAATTTTATTTTTTTTTGTAATATCTTGTACAATACAATGTGTTCTTATTTGATTATTGATATTTGATGTTTTCCCATCAAAACTTACTAGAATTATACTTTTGTCCTTTTTTATTAAAGAGTATTGAACATGATTTATAAAAGTATTTTTCAAAAGGCTTGCTAAATTAGTTTTTAAAATTTTGTTATCAACTTTTAAAAAAGAAGCAAATTTTTTTCCTATAACCTCTTCTTTCTTATAGCCTGTAAGTTCAAGCCATTTTTTGTTTACTTCTATTATAATTCCCTTATCATCTAAAGATTGATATGCATAGGGGACTTCTTCGTATAAGGTTTTAAATTTTTCTTCATGATCAATAATTTCTTGTTCTAAGTTTATTTGTTTGCCTATATCCATAACAGAACAATTGAAATATTTAGGATTTTCTTTTTCATCTAAAGATAAAGAGTTTGTTATATTAAGGTGAATTATTGAACCGTCTTTTTTTATACATCTATTTTCAAAAGAAAAATATTTGTCTTTTGGATTTTTTAAAAGCTGATTAATCTTGTTGAGGCTTCTTCTTTTATCTTTTTCACAAATAAGATCAAAAACATTTTTTCCAATTAATTCACTTTTTGTATAATCAAATAGAGATGTAATTTTAGTATTTACATCTAAAATTTTATAATCAAATCCTATATTTAACATTCCTATACTTTCTTGATTAAAAGCTTCATCAAACTTAATTTGAATCTCTTTATTTGCATTAACTATTTCAGAAATATTAGTGAATAATAGTTTTATAATAGAATTATCTAAAATAGTAGTTTTTATTATATTTATTTGAAAAATATTATCGTTTATTTCTATAGTTTCTTGGACTGAAGTTGTTTTATCTAATATTGAAGTGTAAATTTTATTCCATATATCATTGTCAATAATAGTAGTAATATTATCATCAACTGAAATATTAAATAATTCTTTTGCTTTTTTATTAAACCAGTGAATTATTTGGCCTTCTTGATGATTATCAAAAAGTTCTATGACTGCTTCATTTAAAGAATTGAATGTCTCTTGTGCATCTCTTAATTTTGATTCTAAAAATAGACTATAATTTCCTTTTATATTATTTAAAATATCTTTTGATGTTATAAGAAAATATTCTTTTTGTATTTCATGGAATACTACAGCACGTCTAATATTTTTATCTCTCATTGTTTTTACAATATTAAAAAGTAAATCATTTGATGAAAACGAGATTATTGGCGTATTCATATATTTTTGGATGTTTTCACTTGTATCAATATCTTTTTGTGCTAAGGATATAATATCGCTTTCAGTAATAATACCAATAGGTTTGTTTCTATCATAAATTAGAATTGAGCCTATATTTTGTGAAGACATTATTCCTATAGCATTTTGGAGAGTAACTTCTTTATTAACATATAATGCAGCATTTGATTTTTCTAAGATATCTTCTATCTTTATATTAGATTTATAAACATCTAGCTCGAATAGGTATATTAAATCTTCTTGTATAATTGAACCTAAATATTCATTATTGTTATTATTGATTACAATTCTTCTAATATTATGATTAATCATAAGACTTAAAATATAGTCAATTTTTCTATTATTTTTACTTGAAATTAAACTAGTTTTTGCAAAATCAAGTGCTTTTAAATTAAAATTTATATGTTTTGTATATAAAAATAAGACATCTCTTTCTGTTAAAATACCAATAGCCTTTTTATGCTTTATAAGTACAACATGTTTTACTTTATTTTCAATCATAAAGTTTAAAACTTCTTGTAAAGATATATCATACTTCATTGAATCATTTGAAGAAGTGATTAAATCAGTTATTCCCATAATTAAGTCCTTTGAGTAAATACATTTTAACTAATTCTTTTTTAAAAAATACTAATCAAAGATAAGATTATAAAATTTTACATAACTTTAGATATAATCCCTAACTATGAAAAAGAATAACATAATATTAATAGGTTTTATGGGTGTTGGTAAAGGTACAATTGCAAGAGGATTAGTGAAAAACTCTTCTATGTTTGCAATAGATACAGATGATTTAATTGAAAGTATGGAAAACCTGAAAATTAAGAAAATTTTCGAGCTTGAAGGTGAATCATACTTTAGAAATCTAGAAAAGAAGACTGCAGTTTGGTTAGAAAAAAATGTATCAAATACTATTATTTCAACGGGTGGTGGTTTTTATAAACAAAAAAACATAAACAATATTGGAAAAGTAGTATATCTAAAATCATCTTTTCAAGGAATATTAGACAGAATAAATGACTGTCCAAATGCTAAAAGTAAATTAAAGAAAAGACCATTACTTCAGAACTTGGATGATGCAATAAAACTTTATGATTCAAGAGTTAGTGACTATGAAAAGGTATCAGATATTATTATTGATGTTGAAAAAAAACCTTTAGAAGATATTGTTAAAGAGATATTAGGACAAATTTAAATGAAGATTATAAATAAACAAGATTCAAATTTTAAAGAAGAATTTGATGTAATACTAGCACGTGCTAAAAGTGATATACAAGGTGTTTCATCAATCGTTATGAACATTATTGATGAGATTGTTGAAGATGGAAATATAGCAGTAAAAAAACATATTGAAAAATTTGATAAATGGGAAGTTAAATCTGATGATGATTTAATGATTTCATGTGATGATATGAAAAATGCGTATGAAAATATAGATGAAAAATTAAGAGTAGCATTACATACAGCATACGACAGAATTAAAAAGTACCATGAGAAACAACTTCCAAAGTCTTGGATAGACTTTGAAAAAAATGGAACAATTTTAGGTCAAAAAGTATCTGCTGTTGATAGAGCTGGTTTATATATCCCTGGTGGAAAAGCTGCATATCCTAGTTCCCTTCTTATGAATGCAATTCCTGCAATTGTTGCAGGTGTTGAGGAGATTATTGTATGTACTCCAACTCCTGATAATGAAGTAAATGAATTATTACTAGCTGCTTGTCACCTTTGTGGTATTAAAAAAGCTTTTAAAGTTGGTGGTGCATCTGCAGTTGCTGCTATGGCATATGGAACTGAGACTATTCCCAAAGTTGATGTAATTACAGGTCCTGGAAATATCTTCGTTGCAACTGCTAAAAAGTTAGTATTTGGTGAAGTAAATATTGATATGATTGCAGGACCATCTGAAATTGGAATTTTAGCTGACAGTACTGCAAAACCTAAGTACTTAGCTATTGATTTATTATCACAAGCTGAACATGATGAAATGGCAAGTTCAATTTTAATTACAACAGATGCTGCAATTGCTGAGCAAACAAGTGCTGAGGTAGAAAACTATCTTAAAACTTTAGAACGTGAAACAATTGCACGAACTTCTATTGAAAATAGAGGTGTAATTATTGTAACTTCTACTATGGAAGAAGCGCTTGATCTTATGAATGAAATTGCTCCTGAACACTTAGAAGTAATGACAGCTAATGCTTTTGAATTATTGCCATATATTAAACATGCAGGTGCTATTTTTTTAGGTGAAAATACTCCTGAGCCTATTGGTGATTATATTGCAGGTCCAAATCATACCCTTCCTACTGGAAGTACTGCTAAGTTCTATAGTCCATTAAATGTTGAAAATTTTATGAAGAAAAGTTCAATTATTAACTTTTCAAAAAATGCAATTGATGAATTAGGTGAAGCTTGTGCTCTGCTTGCAGATACAGAAGGGTTAACAGCTCATGCTAAATCTGTAAGAGTTAGATTAGAAAATAAATAAATTATATAAATAAAAAAAATAAGAATATAAAAGGAAAATAAATGTCAGTTTTTAATGATTGGTTAAGTGAAGATGAAGATGATATATTTATGGGAAGCCCTAAATCAAAGTTCTTTGACGTAAGTAAAACAGCATCAGAAGATATTGTTCATGATGAATGGGATAAAGTTATTGAGAAAGTTGCAGTATTAGAAATGATGCTTTCAGAAGGAAAAGGCGAAGACTTTGATATTAATCAAGTTATTAAGCAATACGTTTTTGATAATATAGACAAAGTTAACGCAGTAAAAAAAGGACTATATGTTGAATTTACTGGTGAAATTATTTGTAGATTAGATTCATAAGGTCAGAAGTGGAAGAATTAGAAGCTGTTAAAAGTCAAATAAAAGAGTTTGTTAAAGAGTGTAATGATGAAAAAAGTTTAGAACTTTTAGAAAAATTAGCAAGTGGAAAGATGCTAAGATCTAAACTTATTTTAAAAATTGCAGGAATAAATGAAGAGAGTATAAAATTATGTGCAGTTGTTGAAATGATTCATGCTGCATCACTTTTACATGATGATGTTATTGATGAAGCAGATACAAGAAGAGGTGAACCTTCTGTAAATGCTTTATATGATAATAAAACATCTATTATGTTTGGTGATATTTTGTATTCAAAAGCTTTTACCCAACTTACACAGATGGATAAGAAAATTGCTTATACAGTTTCAAATGCAGTAACATTATTAGGTATTGGAGAGATGTTAGATGTAGATTTAACAAATAGCTTTAATACTTCATATGAAAAATATAATGATATGATTTATAAAAAAACTGCTTCACTAATTGAAGCAGCTGCAAAAGCTGCAGCTATATTAGCTGGACTTGATGAAAATAAATATGCTTTATATGGAAGAAATCTTGGATTAGCTTTTCAAATGGTTGATGATATTTTAGATATTACGCAAGATAGTAAAACTTTAGGTAAACCTGCAATGCTAGATTTTGTAGAAGGTAAAGTTACTATTCCTTATCTTTTATTACATGAAAGATTAGAAAATAAATCAAAATTAGAAGAATTATATAAAAAAGAATTAACACAAGATGAATCTTCTTGGATAAAAGAACAAATGCAAGAAACAAATGCACTTGAAGATTCAATAAAAATGGCTAAAGATATTGGGAATGAAGCAATTGAAACTGTTAAAGATGAAGCTAATAGTGAAACTTTAATTTATATAATGAAAGCCATGATTGAAAGAGAGTTTTAATTGAGCTATTTAATAATTAGTTTTTCTCATAAGAATACAGATATTGAAATGAGAGAGAAATTAGCTTTTGGATCAGATGAAAATAAAGATAGATTCTTAAAATCAATATTATCGAATAATGTTACAAAAGAAGCAGTTCTCTTATCAACATGCAATAGAGTTCAAATTATAACAAGATCAGTAAATATTAAAAATGGATCAAAACTTATTTTAGAAGAGTTATCTAAATACTCAGGTGTTGATTTTGATCTTCTTTATAAAAGAGCTGATATATACGATAATGATAGTGCTGTACATCATATATTTACTGTAGCTTCTTCACTTGATTCATTAGTAATTGGTGAAACTCAAATTGTTGGACAATTAAAAGATGCCTTCAGATTTTCACAATCCAAAGGACATTGTGCTCAAAATATTACTAGACTTATGCATTTTGCATTTAAATGTGCAGCAACAGTCAGAAATGCGACATCTTTAGGAACAGGTTCAGTTTCAGTAGCATCCACTGCAGTTGCAAAAGCAAAAGATATTATTAAAAATACAACCGGTATAAAAGCATTAGTAATTGGTGCAGGAGAGATGAGTGAATTAACAATTAAACATTTATTATCATCGGGCTTTGATGTGATTTTAACAAGTAGGGATATTAAAAAAGCGCAAAATTTAGCTAATATTTTTGAAGAATATATAGCTGTTGCACCTTATGAAAATTTAACTTCGATCTTAGGACAGGTTCCTGTGATGATTACAGCAACATCTGCTCCTTATCCAATTATTACAGCTGATAATACACCTGATGCTAATTTTAATAGATATTGGTTTGATATTGCAGTTCCTAGAGATATTGAGGATATTAATAAATCTGGTTTAAATATCTATTCTGTTGATGATTTACAAGATATAGTAAATGAAAATATGAGTTTACGAGCAGAACAAGCAAAAACTGCATATTCAATAGTAAGTAAAATGTCTTTAGAATTTTATGATTGGTTAAAATCATTAGATATTGAACCTGTAGTTAAAACTCTTTATACTAAAGCAGATTCTGTTATAGATAAAAAAGTCCAATATGCAATAAAAAAAGGTTTTATTAAGCACGAAGATGAAGAAAATATTAGAAAACTTTGTCAAACAGTTATAGCTGAATATTTACATACTCCATCAAAAAAATTAAAGAATATTTCAAAAAATATGGAATGTGATATTGTTGTAGGAACAATACAAAATATGTTTGCATCAAATAGTGATGAAAACAGCGAACAATATAAATGTGAACATTTATCAAAAAATTAAAATAGGAAAATAATTAATGAAATTTACTAATATGTTTATGCCAACTTCTAAAGAAACTCCAAGCGATGCAACTTTACCATCTCATCAGTTTTTAGTAAGAGGTGGATTTATTTCTCAATCAGGAGCTGGTCTTTATGATTTTATGCCTTTAGGAAAAATTGTATTAGATAAAATTAGAGCTATTGTAAAAGAAGAAATGGACAATGCTGGAGCAAATGAAATGCAATGTTCTTTTGTAACTCCAATGTCTTTTTGGAATGAATCAGGAAGATCATCAACAATGGGCAATGAATTATTACGTTTTAAAGATAGAAAATCAGCTGAATATGTATTATCTCCAACAAATGAAGAATCTGTTGTTAATATGGTTAAAAATCGTATCACTTCATATAAAAACTTACCTGTAAACCTTTATCACATTAACTTAAAATTTAGAGATGAAGCACGTCCTAGATTTGGTTTAATGAGAGGAAGAGAGTTCTTAATGAAAGATGCTTATTCTTTTCATTCATCACAAGAAGATTTAGTAAGAGAATTTAACTTAATGGAAGAAACTTATAAAAGAGTTTATGAAAGATTAGGTTTAGAGTTTAGAGTTGTTGAAGCTGATTCTGGTGCAATTGGTGGAAGTGGCTCTAAAGAATTCCATGTATTAGCAAATTCAGGTGAAGATACTATTGTTGTATGTCAAAGTTGCGAATATGGTGCTAATATTGAGGCAGCAGTTAGAAAGAAAAGACATTTTGATGCATGGTTTGAAAATACAAATACTCAAGCATCAATAGAAAAAGTTTTAACACAAGATTTAAAAACAATTGAAGATGTATCTAATTTCTTAAGTATTTCAAAAGCACAAAATATCAAAGCTGTTATGAAAAAAGCTGTATATGAAGATAGTACGGAAGCTGTTATTTTCTTTGTAAGAGGTGATGATGAGTTAGAAGAAACAAAAGCTTGTAATGCAGTTGGTGCTTTAGATTTAGCAGATATTACAGAAGAAGAATTAAAAGATGCAGGATTAACACCAGGTTATTGTGGGCCATTTAACTTGCCAGAGGGAACAAAGTTTGTACTTGATAGTGAGTTAGAAAATGAAGTTGGATTAGCTTGTGGAGCTAATGAAAATCATTATCATTTTATTAATACGGATTTATCTTTAATTAAAGATGCAGTTTATAAAGATTTAATAGCTGTTCAAGAAGGAGATTCTTGTTCTTGTTGTGATGGAAAGTTAGAATATACAAAAGGTATTGAAGCTGGACATATTTTTCAATTAGGGACTAAATATTCTAGTGCTATGAATGCAAACTTTTTAGATGAAAATGGAAAATCTAAACCATTTATTATGGGATGTTATGGGATTGGAATATCAAGACTAGTAGCTGCTGTAATTGAGCAAAATCATGATGATAAAGGCTGCCTTTGGACTAAAACAACTGCACCATATATGGTAGATGTGATTGTTTCGAATGCAAAAAAAGAAGAAGAACTAAATGCTGGTTTAAAAGTTTATGAAGCTTTAAAAGTAAAAGGAATTTCAACAATTATTGATGATAGAACTAAAGAGAGATTTGGTTTTAAAATGGGTGATTTTGAATTAATTGGATTCCCTTATGCTGTTGTAGTAGGAAAAAAACTACAAGATGGTTTAGTTGAAATTGTTGATAGAAGAAATACAGCAGAAAAAATTGAAGTATCAATTGATGAAGTTGCAAATAAATTAGAAGAACTAATATAAAAAGGTAGGAAAATGAACGAATATTTTAATGAAGAAAAAATACAAAATATTATAGAAATGATAATGCCTTATGCTATAAACTTTGTAATTGCAATAGCTGTATTTATTATTGGTAAATGGTTAGCAAGAAAAATTACAAATATAATTGTAGCTATTTTAAATAAAATTAAAGGGATTGATGAAACACTTGTTAAATTCTTTGGAAATATAATTTATTATATTTTAATGATGGTTGTTATATTAACTGCATTGACAAAACTAGGTGTAGAAACAACTTCATTTTTTGCAATATTGGGGGCTGCTGGTTTAGCTATTGGTTTAGCTTTAAAAGATTCTTTAGGAAATTTTGCTTCAGGTGTTATGTTAATCTTATTTAAACCTTTTAAAGTTGGAGATTTTGTTACAGTTGCAGGAGTTTCTGGAACTGTTAAAGAAATATCTATTTTTTCTTCAATTATTGTAAGTGGTGATAACCAAAAAATGATTGTACCAAATGGTGCAATTACTGCAGATACTATTGTAAATGTAAATGCTAATCCTACACGAAGAGTAGATTTAGTTGTTGGTATTGGTTATGATGATGATATAAAAAAAGCAAAAGATGTGTTAACAAATATATTAGAATCAAATGATTTAATTATTCAAAATAAAGGACTTACCATTGCTGTTTCAGAACTTGCAGATTCTTCTGTTAATTTTGTAGTAAGGGCTTGGGTTCAAACACCTGATTATTGGGCTGTAAAATTTGCTCTAACTGAACAAGTTAAATTAAGATTTGATAAAGAAGGAATCTCAATTCCTTATCCACAACAAGATGTTCATCACCATAATCAAGCCTAATATTCCCCAAATATTAGAAGAGATTCTTCAAAACCTACAAAAAATAGGAGCAATTCCTATTTTAGTTGGGGGCTGTGTACGTGACAGCTTGCTTAAAATTCCTTGCAAAGATTATGACATTGAAATCTTTGGAATTGATTCACTTGAAGTAATTGAAAATTCACTAAAAAAATTTGGCTTTGTTAAACTAGTAGGAAAATCTTTTGGTGTTTTAACCTTAAAAGTTGATGGATATGATTTTGATTTTGCACTTGCAAGAACTGAAATGAAGATTGGTTTTGGTCATAGGGATTTTAAAGTCACAACTAATTCAAAGTTATCATATAAAGAAGCAGCTTTAAGGCGTGATTTTACTATTAACTCAATTGGCTATGATTTTTTTACTGAAGAGTTATTAGACCCATTTAATGGCATTGAAGACTTAAATAATAAAATAATTAGACATATAAATGATATTACATTTATTGAAGATCCTTTACGAGTTTATAGAGCAATTCAATTTGCTTCAAGATTTAATTTCTCTTTAGACAACAAAACTAAAGAATTATGTAAACAAATGGCTTTAAATGATGATTTAAAATATTTAGCAAAAGAGAGAATCTATGAAGAATTTAAAAAGTTGTTTCTAAAATCTGCTAAACCTTCCTTTGGATTTGAACTTTTAAAAGAGTTAGAAGTCTTAAGTTATTTTCCAGAATTAAAAGCTTTAGTAAATTGTCAACAAGATAAAGAATACCATCCTGAAGGTGATGTATGGGTTCATACATTAATGACATTAGATGAAATGGCAAAAATTATTAAAGAAGAAAAAATTGAAGATGAGTATAAAATTCTATATCTATTTTATGCAATTCTATGTCATGACTTTGGAAAACCATTTTGTACAAAAGAAATAAATGGAAAAATAACATCGTATAAGCATGAAAGTTTAGGAATTGAACCAACTATTAGTTTTCTTTCAAAACTTACAAATGAAAATAAATTTATTGAAAAAATTACTCCTCTTGTAAAAAATCACTTAGCACCTTTTCAATTATTTAAAGATGAGTCTTCTTTAAAAGCAGTAAAAAGATTATCTTTAAAATGTAATATAGAAGATTTATGTATAGTTTGTCTTGCTGATTGTAAAGGTAGAACTATTGATAATAAAGAAAAGTGTGATAAAGCTGTTTCCTGGCTTTTGGAAAAAGCCAGAGAAATGAATATATCTGAAGATGGTCTTAAATCATTTGTTCAAGGTAGAGATTTGATTTTGCTAGGAATGAAACCTAGTAAAGAATTTAAAAAAGTTTTAGATTTTGCATTAGATTTACAAATAGACGAAGGTTTAGAAAAAGAGAAAATCATTCAGAGGATTAAAGAAAAATATCTTTAATCTCTAAGGTCTGAATATAAAATTTGAGCTACCATTTACTACATGAAATATTGTAATATCATATTTTTTTGAATAATATCTTAAAAGTAGTTTTTGTAAAGTTGGTTCAATTGATGGTGTAAACCAGGCATTATTAGAAGTTACTATCATATATTTTACATCTTCCAAATTATCAAAAATTTCATCTGTTGTTGCTTCATAACAAATAGCATTTCTGAATTTTTGACCTTTAATCTTAAAATCAGTTGTTGCCTTTGCTTTTGAATAATCTTCTGCACCATCATAAAAAATATCATTTATTAAATCAACAAAAAACTTAGGCAGTGGAATTTCTTCTCCAAATGGTACAAGGACTAATTTTTTTGCAATTTGTACATCACCATCAGAAATATAATAAGTAGCATTAAAAAATTGATTGTTTTCTAAGTATAATGAACCGGTTATAATATCTATTTTATAAGATTTGTTTTTTAAAATTGAAAGTAATTCTTCATTTTTATTTAATAGTGTTGGAAAAGCAGTTTCAGGTAATATAATCAAATCTTTTTTCTTATATATTGCATTATCTATATGTTCAAAATTCTTTTTAAATACTGTAGCTTGGTAATCTTTTTCCCATTTAAGGTTTTGTTTAATATTAAGCTGTGGCATTGAAATCTTCGCATTAGGATTATCTATATATGTTCCATTTTGGAAAGAAAAAGCAAAAAGTAGTGGCAAGATTGAAAGAATTTTCATTCTTTTTAATTTTATAATCAGGTATAAAAAGATAAGAATTAATGCAAAATCTTCTTTTGATGTTCCTAAATATGAATCAATAAAAAGTAATTCAAACTTCATCCAGTTAAATCCAAAAGGTGCAATAAAAGTAAATGCAAATATTGCAATTAATCTAAAGTAGGTTTTATCATATAATGTAAAAAGTAAAAAGATTAGAGCATAAATTATTCCAATGGCTAGCAATAAAATAGGTGCTAAATATATTAAATCATAATATTTTAAACTAATAGCCATCCAATAACACCATAAAATACCAGTAGTAAATCCAGCAAAAAATATTGCTTTCCTTGGAATTGTAAGTAAAAAATATAGTCCTAAAAGTCCTAAAATTGTGTTAATTAATCTATATTCAATATCAAAATAGCTTAAGTATATAAATGCACTCAATAAAAAAGCAGTAATCAAGCCCTTTGTTATGAAATTTTTGTTAAAATTATCGCGTTTTACTAAAAACAAAATAAACTACTTATAAAAAGGAAATTTAATGGATAGTTCAAGTACTGATTTAATAAGCTCATTATTACCTCTTGTTGCATTATTTGCAATTTTTTACTTCTTAATTATTAGACCACAACAAAAACAAGCGAAAGCTCACAAAGAAATGGTTGCTAATTTGAAAAAAGGTGACAAAATTGTAACAAATGGAGGCTTAATCGTAGAAGTTACTACTGTAACTGAGGATAGTCTTACTGTTAAAAATACTGACGGATCAGAAATGAAGCTTGTTAAAGAGTTTGTTTCAAAACTTTTAGAAGACTAAATTTCATTATTTAAAACATGTAATAAATTTACATGTTTTATACTTCGAATACAAAAACCTTACTAAGGACCAAGATTGAAAATCTTTAATTATAGACTTGTTATATTTGCTCTAAGTATAATTTTTGGTGTTGTTTTTGCAATTCCTTCACTTATGCAAACTGACAGTGGAAAAAAAATATCTCTAGGACTTGATTTACAAGGTGGCCTTCATATGCTACTTGGTGTGAATACTCACGAAGCAGTTACTTCTAAAATCAAAACAATCGCAACAGCAATTAAATATTATGCAGATGATGAAGACTTACTTATTGATGGTTTATCTATTGATGGTGATAGTGTTGTTTTTACTGTTTTAGATAAAGATGAGATTCCTAAAATGGATGAAATGTTAAAACAAATTAAAGGTCTTGATATTTCAAAAAATCAATTATCTTATACTTTGATTTTAACTAGTGAAGATATTGCAAAAACAAAAGACTTAGCTGTATCACAAGCTGTAGAAACAATTAGAAATAGACTTGACCAATTTGGACTTGCAGAACCTAGTGTTGTAAGACAAGGAAAAACTGATATTGTTGTAGAATTACCTGGAATTAAAACTCAAGCTGAAGAAAAAGCGGCAAGAGAACTTATTTCTAAACCTGCAAACTTAGAGTTAATGGCCGTTGATGAAGAAAGAGCGGATCAAGTTTATTCTCTATCAAGAGCAGAAGCTTCAGAGTATGGAGATGTAATCTTAGAAGATACTAAAGATTCTAATATAAAATATCTTGTAAAAGAGATTCCTATTTTAAATGGTTCTCAAGTTATAGATGCCCAAGTTGCATTTGACCAAGGTAATCAAGCTATTATTAACTTTACTTTAAATTCTACGGGTGCAAGAATCTTTGGAGATTTTACAGGTAAAAGTGTTGGTAAGAGATTAGCAGTTGTATTAGATGGAAAAGTTTATTCAGCTCCTAATATTAGAGAGAGAATTGGTGGTGGTTCTGGTCAAATATCTGGTGGTTTTACAACTTCAGAAGCTGGAACTGTTGCGATTGCATTAAGATCAGGTGCTCTTCCTGCTTCTGTTAACTTACTTGAAAAAAGATCAGTTGGTCCATCTTTGGGTGCTGATTCAATTAAAGCTTCAACAATTGCTTTACTTTCAGGTTTCTTGATAGTATTTGTATTTATGATAGTTTATTATAGACGTGCAGGAATTATTGCAAATGTTGCACTAGTAACAAATATTTTTATAATTATTTCAGTTATGGCAATGTTTGGTGCAACGCTTACTTTACCTGGTATGGCAGGAATTGTATTAACAGTTGGTATGGCTGTTGATGCGAATGTTATTATTAGTGAAAGAATTAGAGAATTACTTAAAGCAGGGGTATCTGTTCAAAAATCAATTGAGGATGGATATTCAAATGCAATGAGAGCAATTCTAGATGCAAATGTTACTACACTTTTAGTTGCTGTTATTCTTTATGCATATGGTACAGGACCAATTAAAGGTTTCGCAATTACTATTTCTATTGGTATTTTAGCATCTATGCTAACTGCTATTTTAGGTACTCATGGTATTTATGAAGCATTACTTGGAAAGATATCAAAAGATAAAGACTTAAAAAAATGGTTTGGAGTTAGCTAATGGAAATTTTTAAATCAGATAAAATTTATAATTTTATGGGAAGTAGATTACCTTTTTTAGGTTTATCTTCTTTATTAGTTATTGCTTCACTTATTTTATTATTAACAAAAGGTGTAAACTCTGGTATTGATTTTGCTGGAGGAACTATTGTTCAAGTTAAATATGAACAAAAAGCTCCTATCAATGATATTAGAGATACTTTAAAAAAGACAAATTATGCTAATGCATCAATTACTGAATTTGGAAGTGCTGAAGAAATTGTAATAAGAATTACAGGTTCTTCTTCAGATATTGCAAATGATATTGGTGATGAAATGCATCAAATCTTAAAAACTACTGGTACTTTTGAGATAAGAAGAGTTGATATAGTTGGACCAAAAGTTGGTGGTGAACTACGAGAAAAAGGTATTATGGCCTTATCTTTATCTTTAATGGTTATTTTAGCTTATGTATCATTTAGATTTGAGTGGAGATTTGCTATTGCATCTATTCTTGCATTAGCTCATGATATTATTATTGCTCTTGGAGCAATAAGTTTATTTAATGTGGAAGTAAACTTAGATATCTTAGCTGCAATTCTTACAATTTTAGGGTACTCTTTAAATGATACAATTATTGTATTCGATAGAATTAGAGAAGGGGTTCAAACATCTAAAGAATCTATTTTAGATAAAGTTGTAAATGAATCAGTAAGTAGAACATTATCAAGAACTACACTTACTTCATTAACTACATTCTTTGTTGTTGCGACGTTATTCTTCTTTGGTGGAGAAATTATACATGGATTTGCATTTACAATGCTTGTAGGTGTTATTGTAGGTACTTATTCATCTATATTTATTGCTGCTTCATTCTTAGTACAATTAAAATTCTCAATTTCAGACTTTAGATCTAAAGAAGCTGGTAAACTGAAAAGACAAAAAGAAAAAGATAAAATGAGAGCAATGTACGAACAAGGTACAATATAGTTTAAATAACTCTAAAGAGAAGAGTTTATACTCTTCTCTTTTAGAAAATCAATATACGTGAAATGAAATAAAATATGAAAAAAGATATTTTTAAAAAGTCAAAAAAAGTCTTAGCAAAGTTTGATAAAATCACTTCAAATAATGGTAAAGATTGGATACTAACTCTAGTCTGGATATTTATTTTTGAATTTGTTTCAACAGTTTTAGAGTACGAATACCTAGATGTTTCAGAAAAATATATTTTTCATATGCAAGATGGCGTAATAAAAGAGATATTTATTGCATTGTTATTTGTATTATTTATTTGGTACTGTGTTTATAGTATTGTATTTATGTACAGAAAACAGTTTATTACTCTTGCTTTATATGGATCGTTATGTATTTATTTACTTATTACCCATGATATTACATTTACTTTGTTAATGCATAATTTAAATCCAACTAGCCTAATTAATACAGGTTTTAGTTTTTATTTAGCTATTCAATTATTATTAAAACTGATTATTACGTATTTAGTAATTAAAATGTTAATTTCAATAAAAAAACAAAAAAAACACACTAAAAAACAAACTTCATAAAAGCCTTCTAAATAGATAATAAAAGCAATTTATTATCATAATTTAGCTATTATCACATCTTAAATTTAAAAGTAAAATTATAAAAGGATTAAAATGGATTGGGGTAAAGTAACTTACATATTTTTTTCATTAATGTCATTAACAACAACGGCAGGATTTCTGTATGAACAAAATGAAATGGCATTGTTTATAGCAGCAGGTGTAAACGTAATATCAACAATTTTAAAACTTGGTGTAAAAAACTTACTAGCAGCAGAATTATTAGCAAGTTCTTTAGTAGCCGATTTACATTTAATCCCAGCATTTATGGTATTAACTTTTATGAATGATATATCTTTAGCAATTTCATTAGCTATTGGTGCAGTTGTAGCAAATATTTTCTCAATTGCATTGGCATTAATTGAAAGTGCAAAAAGTCAAGACAAGGAAGAATTCTAATGGAATACAAGGCAAAAGCAATAGAATCAAAATGGCAAAAATTTTGGACTGAAAATAAATCATTTGAACCAAGTGATGATAAAAGTAAAGAAAAGAAATATATTTTAAGTATGTTTCCTTATCCTAGTGGAAGAATCCATATGGGACATGTTAGAAACTATTGTTTAGGTGATGCTTTTGCAAGACATTTTAGGAAATCTGATTTTAATGTTTTACATCCAATTGGATGGGATAGTTTTGGAATGCCAGCTGAAAATGCAGCAATCAAACATAAATCACATCCAAAAAAATGGACTTACGAAAATATAGACTACATGAGAGCTGAATTAAGAACTTTAGGTTTATCTTTTTCTGAAACTAGAGAGTTTGCAACATCTGATGAATTATACACTAAATGGGAACAAGAGTTTATCATTAAAATGTATGACGAAAAGTTATTATATAGAAAATCAACTACAGTTAATTGGTGTGAACCTTGTCATACTGTTTTAGCAAATGAGCAAGTAGAAGATGGATGTTGTTGGAGATGTGATACTCTTGTTGAACAAAAAGAAATGCCTGGATATTATATTGGTATTACTCAATATGCTCAAGAACTTTTAGATGACTTAAATGGTTTAAAAGATACGTGGCCTTCTCAAGTTTTAACAATGCAAGAAAATTGGATTGGAAGAAGTGAAGGTTTAGAGTTTAAATTTGAATTATCAAAAGATTCTAAAAATAAATTAAATAGATCATTTTCAAAATATTTAGTATTTACAACTAGACCAGATACAATTTATGGTGTGTCATATTCTGCATTAGCCCCTGAACATCCAATTGTAAAATATATTTTAGAAAACAATCTTTTACCACAGAAGAAACTAGATGCAATTAAACGAATGCAAAAAGTTAGTGAAAGAGATAGAGCAACTCAAAATAAAGAGGGTATCTCTTTAGAAATTGAGGTAATGCATCCTCTAACAGGTGAACAAATTCCAGTATGGGTTGCAAACTTTGTATTAGCTTCTTATGGTGGTGGTGCTGTTATGGCAGTACCTGCTCATGATCAAAGAGATTTTGAATTTGCAAAACAATATGATTTACCAATTACTCAAGTTATTGTAGGAAAAGATGGATTACTTGAAAAACAAGCTGAAGCATTTACAGGTGAAGGTGAATTAATTAATTCTGAAAGTTTTACAGGTTTAAAGAATACAAAAGCAAAAAAAGCAATACTTTATCATTTTGAACAAAATTCTTTAGGTATTAAAAAAATTAACTTTAAACTAAGAGATTGGGGTATTTCAAGACAAAGATATTGGGGAGCACCAATCCCTTTTGTACATTGTGATGATTGTGGGTTAGTTGCCGAAAAAACAGAAAATTTACCAATTTCATTACCTGATGATGTTGAAATTACAGGGGAGGGTAATCCTTTAGATACTCATCCTACGTGGAAACATTGTGCTTGTCCAAAGTGTGGAAAAGATGCAACAAGAGAAACGGATACTTTAGATACATTCGTTCAATCATCTTGGTACTTCTTAAGATATGCAACAAATCCAGAAAAATGGAATGAAGAAGGTATCTCTAAAGCTGATAGCGATTATTGGATGGATGTTGATCAATATATTGGTGGAATTGAACATGCAATTTTACACCTTTTATATGCAAGATTTTTTACAAAAGCATTAAACTCTTTAGGATATACAAACTCTAAAGAACCCTTTAAAAAACTTCTTACACAAGGTATGGTTTTAAAAGATGGGGCAAAAATGTCTAAATCAAAAGGTAATGTTGTTGACCCTGATTTAATTGTTGAAAAATATGGAGCTGATACTGCAAGATTATTTATGATGTTTACAGCACCTCCTACAAAAGAATTAGAGTGGAATGACTCAGCTGTTGATGGAGCTTTCAGATTTATTAAAAAATTCTTTGAAAGAGCGTCAAATGTTACTAAAGTGGGAGTTGATACTTTTAAAAATATTGAGCATAAAGCTTTAGGTAAAGATGAAAAAAATGCTAGAAAAAAAGTTTATGAAGCATTACAAAAATCAAATGAAGTGTTTGCTAAAACTTATACGTTTAATACCTTGATTGCATCTTGTATGGAAGCGTTAAATGCATTGTCAGTACAAAAGAATGAGGCGGTTTGGGCTGAAGGTTATTATATATTATCTAATATCTTAGAACCTATAATTCCTCATGCATCATGGGAAATATCTAATGCATTATTCCAAAAAGAAAACTTTAACAATACAATTGAAGTAAAAGAAGAAGTTTTTGAAATGGATTCAATTGTATTAGCAGTTACTATTAATGGTAAAAAAAGATGTGAAATTGAAGTAGAACCAAGTGCTTCAAAAGAAGATATTCTAGTAATTGCGAAAGAGAATTCTCTTAAATGGATTGATGGGAAAGAAATTATAAAAGAAATAGTTGTTCCAAATAAATTAGTAAATTTAGTAATAAAAGGATAATTAAAGTATGAAAAGTACTAATATGACAAGAAAAGTACTATTAGTACTTTTTACTTTAAATTTTTGTTTTTTTATTCTTAGTGGATGTGGTTATAAACCAACAAGTTATTATGCAAAAAAAGAGCTTTCAGGAAAAGTTTTTGTAAAATTATTTATTGATTTAAAAGATCCAAGAAATGCAGTTTTAATTAAAGATGCTATGAATCAATTATTAATACAAAAACTTGATTCAAAGTTAGTATATGATGAATCATTAGCTGATATAATAATGAATATTAAAATAAATTCTGTAAGTATGACTACTCTTCAATATGATTCTTCTGGTTACAATAACTTGTATAGAGCTAAAGTAAATATTAATGTTAAATATAATAAAAAATCAGAAAAAAAATTAAGAAACTTTACAGTAAGTGGAGAAAATAACTTTTCTCTTGCAAGTAGCACTACTATAACAGATACAAAACGTTTTGAGGCTATTAAAAGTGCTTCAGATGATGCATTGGATGAAGTGTTATCAAAAATAGCTGTAGCTTCTTTTAAAAAATAGTTTCAATGAGTGTTGATTTTAAAAAGCTTCCTTTAGCCCAATTCTTAGAGTTTAAAACTCTTTATTATGACAAGATTGATTTTACTATTGTAAAATCTTCTTGGGATTTATTATCACAAAAAATTTCCCTTCCTTTTGTTATCCATATTGTAGGAACTAATGGTAAAGGAAGTACTGGAAGATTTCTTTCTCACTACTTATACAAAAGTAATTATAAAGTTTTACATTATAGTTCACCCCATATTATTAAATTTAATGAGCGTATTTGGATTAATGGAAGAGATGTATCTGATGAAGTTCTAGAAAATGCTCATAGATTTTTACAAAAATTTTATCCTCCAAACTTATTAGAAAAATTAACATATTTTGAGTATACAACTCTTTTATCATTGTATTTATCAAAAGATTGTGATTATTTAGTTTTAGAAGCAGGACTTGGTGGAGAATTTGATGCAACAAATGTTGTTAAAAATGATTTATCTTTAATTACTACAATTGATTTAGACCATCAAAGTTTTTTAGGAAATAGTATTGAAGAAATTGCACAAACTAAAATGCGTTCTGTTGATACTAAAATGATAATAGGATATCAAATACATGATAGTGTATTTAAAACAGCTTTAAAAGTAAAAAAACAGCTTTTAAATGAACAAAATAAAGAAATAATAATTGAATTACTAAGTGATTTTAATAAATACAGATTAAATAAGAAATTTGCAAGCTATTTAAAGAGAAATTTATATTTAGTAATAGCATGTTTAAAAGAGCTAAAAGTAGATATTGATTTAGAATTATTTGATGATGTAGAATTATTTGGTAGATGTCAGAAAATATCAAAAAATATAACTATTGATGTAGGCCATAATCCCCTTGCTGCAAGAGTTTTGAAAGAAGAATTTAATTCAAAAAAAATCACATTAATTTACAACTCTTATGAAGATAAAGATTATGAAGAAGTTTTAAGAATTTTAAAACCAATAATAAATAAAATAATTATCATAGATGTTGATGATAAAAGAATTGTTTCTAAAAATAATTTATTAAAGATTATAGATAAATTAAATATAATAAAAGAAGATAAAGTTAAAATCAATGATAATGAAGAGTACTTAGTCTTTGGATCATTTTTAGTTGTTGAAAAATTCTTATATTTGATTGGGATGAATGAAAAATAGATTAATAATTACAGTTTCAGATATTAAAGGTACAAAGTCCTATAATCTTCACCAGTTTGTAAAAAAAGTTTTACTTTCTCTTTTATTAATAGTTATACTTGTAATTGGTGGAAGTTTTTGGTTAATATCATATTTAGATAATCAAATAGAAATTGTTAAAAAGAATAAAGAAATTGAATTTAGAATATTAAATGAAAAAGAAGAAAAACTTCTTGCTCAAAATAAGTTTTATTCTATACAAATTAAAAGTAAAGTTAAAGATATCGATGAATTAAATCAAAAGTTAGATGAGATTCATACTATTATTGGTGTTGGTAAAGATGCTACAAAAGATGAAATCACAAAAAAAACATTAGCAGCTATAAATATTAACAAGAAAAAATATACATTAATGCTTATTCCAAACGGTAAACCACTTAAAAAAAGTAGAGTTTCTTCGAATTTTGGATATAGAATAAATCCTATTACAAAAAGAAAACAGTTTCATCGTGGTTTAGATTTAGCGGCTCCGATGAAGACTCCTATTAGAGCAACTGCAGATGGTATAGTTGAGCATGTTCAACCAAAAAATATAGGAGATTATGGTAGAGTTATAAGATTAAGTCATAATTATGGGTTTAAAACAACTTTTGCTCATATGAGTAAAACATATGTAAAATTAGGTGATATAGTTAGAAAAGGTGAAATAATTGGTTTAGTAGGAAGTTCGGGAAGAAGTTCTGGACCACATTTACACTATGAAATAAGATATGGAAGTACACTTCTAAGTCCAAAAAACTTTATAAAATGGAACTTAGATACATATGATACTATTTTTAAAAATGAAAGGAAGGTTGAATGGGAGTCTTTAATAAGTCTGATAAAGGATCAACACCAAATGGCGCTACAGTAATAGCTCAAGGGACATGTATTATTGGTGGAATTAGTACCAAAGGTACAGTTCATATAGATGGAAAATTTGAGGGTGTTATTTTAGAAGCTGATGTTATTTCAATAGGATTAACAGGAGAAGTTATTGGAGATATTAAAGCAAATAATTTAGTTGTAAATGGTTTGTTTGATGGTAAAATTGATTGCAATGTAGTTCAAATTCTAGAAAATGGAAAAGTAATTGGTGATATGAAATATAATGAATTAATTATTGAAGCAAATGGAAAATTTGAAGGAAGAGGAATTCGAAAAAACTCTGATTTAAAAAGTAGATACAATGAAGTTGAACAAAAAATCAATAATATTATAGTAAGTCCTTCAGCAATAGCTCATGATAAATCTTGAAAAAGAACTTAAAAGTCTTTATTTCCAAAGAAAAGAAATTGAAATAAAGATTCAAAGTTTAGAAGAGCAAATTCAAAAAGAAAAAACTCAAAAACCTTTACAAAGTAAATTTACAAAAGATGAAAAAATAGATATTTTCAAATCTTTATTTATTGCACGTTTAGATATATATGCAAAGAAATGGATTAGTAAAGATGGGAATAAAGAAGGCTTTTATCCTGTTACTAGAACTTTTCAAGGTGAAGATTATATTCCTTTAACAAATAAAGAAATAGAGAATCATTTAAGAGGACTAGTTCATCTTTCAACATATTGTATTGATTCAAATAATCTATCTAAATTTATAGCATTAGAAATTCTTGATGAAGATAAATTCAAACTTCAAATAGCTCTTAATAGTTTAAATATTAGAGCTTATTATGAATTAAACTCATATAATTCATTAATCGTATGGATTTTTTTGCAAGAAAGTATTGAGACAAAAATTGTTTATAACTTTGGGAAGTTTCTTTTAAAGAAAGCTAATATTACTGCAAGGATGTATCCAAATAATGAGTTTGCAAATAATGGAAATTTAGGATTGAGTATTGAATTACCTCTTCATTTAAAAAGTAGAGATAAAAATAAAACAGTTTTTATTGATACTAATACAAACAAAATTTATGAAGATCAGTGGATGATTTTAAATAGTGTACAAAAAGTTCAAAAACAAATTATTTATAATAATGCACAAATTAGTAGTAATGTTAATAGTGAAAAAGATTTTGCTAATATTGATTTTCCTCTTGAAAAAATAGAGATGGTATTATATGATCTTTTATATATTCCTACATCAGTATTATCAAAATCTTTAATAAATAAATTAAAATCTATTGCATCTTTTGAAAATCCTCAAATCAAAGTTTTATTAGGACTTCGTAAACCATTATATAATACAGCAAGGGTAATTCAAAGTTTTGAAGAAGATGAAACTCATTTGATGCTCCCACGAGGTCTACAAAATAAAGTTTGTGATTTTTTTAATGCTAATGGAGTTACTTTTAATATTGATGATAAAAGATATTTTAACTCTTATGAAACTAAAGAAGTAAAATTCAAATTAAGACCAGAGCAAGATGATGCAATTAATGAAATAATGAAAAATGATTTTTGTATTTGTGTAGCACCTCCTGGTTTTGGAAAAACACTAATTGGTGCTAAAATGTTTGAAAAAAGAGCATGTAAAACGCTAATAATTGTAAATAAAAATATGTTATTAAATCAATGGATTGAACGCTTTGTAGATTATTTTGAATATGATAAAAAAGATATAGGATATCTTGGAAAAAGTAAAAATAAACTAAATGGTAACATTGATGTTGCAACCATGCAAAGCTTAAAAAACTCTCCTGAATATATACATAATTATTCTTTTGTAATTATTGATGAATGTCATCATATTCCAGCAGTAACTTTTGAACAAATAGTAAAAAACTTTAGAGGTAAATTTATTCTAGGATTGAGTGCAACGCCTAATAGAAAAGATGGTTTACAGCCAATTTTATATCAGCAATTAGGTGATATTGCTTATGAATATAAAAAGAAAAAAACCCATTACAATAAATTGAAAATAGTTAGAACAGATTTTATTAGTGAAGCATCAAATTATGCAAGTATTATAAATGAACTTTGTATTGATGAGGCTAGGAATAAGTTAATTATTAATTCTATAAAAGAAAATATTACAAGAAAAATTTTACTTTTAACTGATAGAATAGAACATATAAATATATTAGAACATTTATTAATGTTAGAAAACATTGATTATGTTAGTATTCATGGAAGTATGAATAAAAAAGAACAAGTAGAAAATATGAATTTAGTAAAAGAAAAATCTTTGATTTTAGCAACTACATCATATTTTGGTGAGGGAATTGATTTCCCTCATTTAAATACAATAATGTTTGTAACACCTATTTCTTATTATGGAAGATTAATACAATATTTAGGACGAATAGGAAGAGGAAATCAAGAGTGTTTAGCAATTGATTTTTTAGATTCAAACAACGCAATGCTTAATTCTGCTCATAAAAAAAGAGCAGAGGGATATAAGCAAATGCATTATAAATAGGAGGAAAGAAAATGTTAGGAATTATAGTAGCTACTATATTTATAGCACTAGTTATAAATTTAATTTTAAAGAAATTTCACTTACCTACAATAATTGGGTATATTTTCACAGGAACAATAATAGCATATGCTTTTAATTTACATGATGCTGTAAATAATCATGACCTAAAAGAAATAGCTGAGTTTGGTGTAGTTTTTTTAATGTTTACAATAGGATTAGAGTTTTCAATAGAGCACTTAAAAAAGATGAAAAAAGAGGTGTTCTTTACGGGTTCTTTACAGATTGTTATAACTACATTGTTTGTTTTTTTAATTTCACATTATATTGTAGGATTAGATATTAAAACTTCAATGGTAATTGGAGCTGCTCTTTCTTTATCTTCAACAGCCATTGTTTTAAAAACGTTTAACGAAACTAAAGAGATAAAAAAACCACATGGACAAAGAGTTTTAGGTATTTTAATTATGCAAGATATTGCAGTAATTCCTATTTTATTAATGATATCATTTTTTACGATGAATGATGAAAATAGTGTAGCTTTTATGATTTTTGAAACAGTAATTGCAGCTATAATATTACTTGCTTTACTTTATGTATCAGGTAAATATTTACTTGAACCATTTTTAACTCATGTATCAAAAACAAAATCAGATGAATTATTTGTGGCATCTGTATTATTACTTGCAATTGGATCTTCTTATTTAGCATACTATTTTGGATTTTCATATTCATTAGGAGCTTTTATTGCAGGTATGATGATTGCAGAGACTAAATTTAAACATCAAGTTGAAGCAGATTTAATTCCCTTTAGAAATATATTATTAGGTGTTTTCTTTGTAACCGTTGGTATGCAAATTAATTTTAATGTAATTTCTGAATACATTTTAGTAATTCTTATTTTATTACCAGTTTTAATGGGATTAAAATATATCATTATTTATTCTTTAGTTAGACTTGAAGATACAAAAAGAGTTGCGTTTAAAACAGCTTTTTCTCTAATCCAAATAGGAGAATTCTCCCTTGCAATTTTAGAGCTTGCAAGAAGTCAAGATTTAGTTGATAAAACATACTCTCAAATCTTAATAGTTACGATTGTAATTTCAATGATTTTAACACCTATAATTCTTAAAAATCTATCAAAAGCTGCAGGATTATTAATTACTGACGATCCACTAATGGTATGTAGCTCTTACAATGTTGACAAGGGTACTGCTAATCACGTAGTAGTTCTAGGATATGGACGTTTTGGACAAGCTATTGTAGAAGAGTTAAAGTCAATGGGACAGAAATATATAATTATTGAACATAATCTTAAATTTTATCAATTAGGACAAGATAGGAATGAACCAATTGTATTTGGAAATGCAGCACAAAAGCATATTTTAAATTCAGTTAATATTATAAGTTCTTCAGCTGTTATAGTTGCCGTTAACAATCCTGATGCCTTACATATAATTTGTGAAGCAGTTGATGACTTAACTCATAATACTAAAACAATTGTAACAGTTGCAACAGAAAGTGAAAAAGAGGCTTTAAAAAGTTTACACTTAGAACATATTGTTGTAGAAACAAAACAATTATCTAAAGCTGTAGTTGATGAAGTTATGTATTGTAGGTTAGATTAATAACAATATACAAATTTTATATTATTGAAAAGTTCTAATAAGTTTTTAAATATATATTTTATGATAAAATCTTTTTTTATTTAAGGATTTAATAAATGAATAAATCAGATATAACAAATATACTTACAGTTTTGATTATGGCTTATGGTTACTCAAATGGCTATGATACTATTTTTATAATTGGTCTTTTTGCTTTAAGTGGTGCAATTACAAATACTTTAGCCATTCATATGCTTTTTGAAAAAGTACCATATCTTTATGGTAGTGGTGTAATTGAGAAAAACTTTACAAAGTTTAAAAGTTCAATTCATAATTTATTAATGAATCAATTTTTTACAAAAGATAATTTATCAAGATTTTTTGAAGAAGAGATGAAAAGTGCTAAGAATACAGTAGATTTTGAAAAAATATTAAGTAAAACAGATTTCACACCAGCATATAATTCTTTAAAAGAAGCAGTAATGGAATCTTCATTTGGTGGAATGTTAGGAATGTTTGGAGGTGAGGCGGCTCTTGAACCTTTAAAAGAACCATTTACTAATAAACTTCAAACTTCAATTATTGATATAACAAAAAGTGAAGCTTTCCAAGAAGTATTAGAAGAAGCATTAAAGTCAGATGACTTATCTGAAGATATATATAATAAATTAAGCTCAATTGTAAATAAAAGATTAGATGAACTAACTCCTTTAATGGTTAAAGAAATGGTTCAAAATATAATAAAAGAGCATTTAGGTTGGTTAGTTATCTGGGGTGCAGTATTTGGTGGACTAATTGGATTTGTTTCTACTTTCCTTTAGATAGTCTATATATAGGCTATCTATGCTGTAAAGGTTTTTAATTTTACAACATTATTTTACAACAACTGGTAAGAAAGTTGATGAATTCTGCTAAATGCTGCTAAATAGTTTTGAGATACGGAAGTTAATAAAACTTCCGTATCTTAATTTTATAATTTTCTCTAAGCATCTTCATAAATTTCAATTGTTACAGGATGAATTTTTTTATTGATAAAGAGTGGATTAATGATAATGAGTTAAAGTAAATAAATGTAGTTTGATTAAAATCAAACTATGATACAATATTTACAATTTAAAGCTAATACTTTACTAAATGATATGAGAGAAGAATAATGCATAATAATCCATACTTAACTATTCCGATAAATTACCAGCAACCAATACAACAATCTTATAATAATGCTTTTAAAACATTTGTAGATTATGAAATAGAAAAAAGTATGAGGCATACAATTGAGCATGATATGTTGCGTGAATATGACTTTATTATTCAAGAATCATACTTAGTGCTAAAAGAAGTCTATAAATATCAAGGTAACTTTATAACAAGAGATTCTAACAATATATATCTAACTTATAACAATACAAATTTTATAAATCAAATTGACAAAGTAGAAGAAATTGAAACTGAGTTAAGTACTATTATGTCAAGACCAGTAAAAATCATTAAAGATACAAAAACAATAGTTAATGATAGAAGAGTTAATCCACATAAAATATACCTACCTATATACCTAATAAATTCAAAAGTAGAACCTGTTCTGATTTTTGATATCTACGAAAATATAAAAGATAAGAATTATTCTTTTAATCTATTTACATATACTCATTACTTAAACCAAAGATTTATTAATTTATCAAATAGTAATATAAATGAGTTAGAGAAACTAAATATCTATTCTCTAAAAGGAATTGACTTTCTAAATAAAGAACATTATTTAGAGCTTGTCAATAAGTATTTTATCAATTCATTTTTAAAAGCACTTACTATAAATGATAATTCAAAGTATATTGAAGATTGGACTACTTACTTCTTTAAAACACTTAGAAGAGTACGAAATAATTTAGTGCTAATTGGGAATAGGAATATTTCAGAAGAAATTTTCTACGATGCAATAATTAAACAAATTTTTGGATTTGATTATTGCATAACAATAACTGATGAAATCCTTGAAAGTCAATCTATTGATTTTATTGTACAAAATAAATTATTTGTTCATATCAATCACATTCCAGAAAGTGCAGAAAATCAAAAGAAATTAAAAAACTTATTAGAAAGTTTAATAGTTTATGACAGACAGTCTAATTTAGATAATACTCTTAATACTCCATTTTTATGTCAAACTATTTTTACATTAGAACAACCACATCCTTTTTTAGAAGATTTTCTTAGTTACTCAAAAATATTTTTTGTAGATTCAATAGATAATATTAATAAAAAATTAAATCAACCAGATAGAATTTCACTTCTTAATAATGTGGCTAAAAACCTAACAGAATTTTCAAAACAAATTAGCTCATTAGATTCTTCAAAAATTAAACAATATAATCAACAAGATAGTTTTGTTGATTTAAATCAGCAAGAAGTATTAAATAAAAGAACTATTCATTATTCAAATAACATAACTCTAAATGATACAGTTGATTTTAAAGTAAAAGATTATAAAACAGATAATAAACTTTTTAAAAATTGGCTAAAAAATCCTGAACTAATGAAACTTGCTTTATCTTATAATAGTGAAAATCCAATTTTAGATCCATTTGATGATATTTTTGAGAAAATACTCCCTCTTGAAGATAGATATAAACATACATATATTACAGGGAAAACAGGTTCTGGTAAGAGCGAACTTCTTAAAACTTTAATATATAGAGATATACAAAGAAATGATTGTAGTGTAATTCTTTTAGATATTCACGGCGATTTAGCCACTGATGTTTCAAAACTAGTAAAAGATAAAGAAAGATTAGTTTTTATAGACCCAACATTAGAAAAAGAGAAAACACCTACTATTAATCTATTTCACGCAATTGACAGATCTGAAGAAAACATCGAACAAGTATCACAAATGATTAGTTCAATTATTAATGATATAAATGTAGGAGATAATCCAACTGGATCCATGATAGACCTTTTAGAAAACTGTATTCCTCCATTAGTAAGAAGTAAAAATAAAGACTTCTACGATTTAAAAATATTAATGAAAGATATTCCTAAGGGTGGGAAAACAAAAGCAGAACAAGAAAGAATACAAATTAAACGAAATAGAATTGAGATATCACTTGAAGAACTACACAAAAATAAATTTGAAGAAGAGTACTTTCAAGATGAGTTTATGGATGTAAATAATAGCACTAGGCAAGCAGTAAGAAGAAGATTAAATAAAATATTAAAAGACTCAAAATTCTCTAATCTAGTAAATGGCACAAATACAATTAATCTTGCTCAGCAGATGAATTCATCAAAAAATAAAGTGATAATATTTAATATACCTAAAAGTAAAATGCTTAGTACTTATAGCTATTATATAAAATTTATCATCGGTTTGATCCAAATTGTTGCTTTAAAAAGGGCAGATATTAAAAATGAGAAAAATAGACCGCATACACATTTATATATTGATGAATTTCATAACTTTATCACTCCAACTATTGAAGAGATTCTTACTGAAAGTCGTAAATACAAGCTATTTTTAACATTCGCCCATCAATCAATATCACAAATAAAAGATGCAAACTTGAGAGATATTATTTTAGATAATACTAATGTTAAAATTGTTGGTAAAAATAGTAATAAAACTTTAGAGATGATGAATAAAACTCTAAACACAAAGCTTGAGGATGTTACTAAACTAACAGCTGGGGAATTTAATCTTCAATCTGGTGCTGATGATGTAATGAGAATCAAAAATACGGAAAAACTATTAAATAGAAAAGAAAATATATCTGATGAACAATGGGAAGAACACAAGCAATATCAATTAGAACACTTTTATAGAAGTACAATAATAGAAGAAATTGACCAGAGAACAATAATTCAAGAAGCAATGGATATTAGTAAACTGATTGATGAATTTATTCAAGCAATTAAAGGAACAAATTTATCAGAAAGTTCTTGTTTAAAAAGAATTGAAAAATCAGATCCAGATAGGTTTGAAGAAATTCAATCAGATTTTAATTATATTAATACTGATACTCAAAAAAAACAACCTAGAATTAGACAGCAAGAAATTAATATTGTTTTTAAATTAGCATTTAACCAGGATGAATTAATACCAAAAGATGTGTTTTTCAGAAAGTTAAGAAAACAACTTATGTTTAATAATACAACAATGCAAGCACGAAATGAAAAATACAGACAGAATAAACCACAAGAAAAATACTATCTTATTCCAATTGAAAATTAGTATTTTTTATTTATTCTCACATCTATTCTAAACATATTCCCAGTATATTCTAGTCTTTTTTCTTAAAAGCTAGAATATTTTCAAGAATAATTTGGAATAACCCTTAAATTAGCTTATTGCAAGCCTTTTTAAGGATTAATATTCTGACTAA
>Ga0105357_10000048_pt1 | contig 47182 bp, 50 predicted proteins | sample GOMGulsemesocosm_4_FD_83660 | JGI IMG/M metagenome (GOLD analysis project Ga0105357, IMG submission 83660) | Methane-oxidizing microbial communities from mesocosms in the Gulf of Mexico - GOM15B Gulf of Mexico | ecosystem: Environmental > Aquatic > Marine > Cold seeps | place: USA: Gulf of...
ATTTTTGTTATTGGTAAATTCATATTAAAAAGATTTTTCTAAATCTTCTTTATTGATATAACTTATACTTTTAATTACACCATCTTCTAATTTATATAAAGTTGAATAATCATCTTTTTGAATAAATCTTTTATCATCTTCATCATAAATAAGTAAAATATTGTGTTTATATTTTCTCATTTTAGGAAGCGCAAACATACTTGTAATAATTGAAGGCATTCCCGAAATGTTTGCAATAAAAACAGCTTGATTCTTTTGTAGAAAGTCTTCTGGTTTTTTACTCAAAAACTCATTTATATCAGCACCTGTTCCTTTTTCAAATGATACAATTATTGTTTTAGTATCAGATGTAACTGTATGCGTTTTATCAAATTGATCAACAAGAGTAAAATTACTTAGTTTTTTATTTACTTCAAAACCATTTGAAAATAAGTATGTTGTAAACAACACAAGAAGTATTAGCTTTTTTATCATTTATTATCCTTTTTATATCTTAGATTATATTTTATATCTATTTGATCTCTAACTGTTAGAAACAACAATTTTGGAGGTTTGATATCAAATTGTGTTAGTTTTATACGAAATGTTCCATCCATACTTATCTCATTTTCTAGTTCATCTATTTCTACAATTGATTTAACTTCTTTACCAACTGCATTTAAAGTAAGTGTTCCTGTAAGTTCAAACTGTTCATCCTTTTTTTGAATATCAGTAATATTAAATGTGATATTTGGATAAATATCAGTTTTTAATAGTTCATACATATTCTTATCTCTATCTTCTTTTTCACTTTTTAAAGAAGCTGAACTTATTTTTATTTTTCCTTTTATTGATTCAATCGTGTTCTCATATTTTAATGTTGAAATGATACTTTGAGTTTTTGGGTTAATATTGCTATCACCAAAAACTTCTGTATGAGCTTCGATCTCACCATTTTGTAAAACCAAAGTATCTGCAAATGCAAATACACTTAAAAAAACTACTAATAATAGTTTACGCATAATTTAACTCCTCTTTTTTTGTATATTGTGAATTAAAAATATTTAGTACTCCTATTAATAAAACTATAGGTACAAATAAAGTCAATCCATTTAATGCAACAAATAAACCAGCACCTGATGCTAGCCAACCAATGAATACCATATAAACAGCAATAGCTTTTAAACCTTTTTTTAAAATTGTTTGAAGAATTGCAACATTGTAATAAGAGATTACAAAAGGATAAATGAATGATAAGAGAAAAGCCTCTTGTAAAAAATATAATAAGTATGAGAATGCAAATAAAACTATAATTAACAATTCTTTATGATTTTTATTTAACTGATATTTTAGTGCAGTAAAGACTCCAATAATATGAAATAACACAATTTCAAGTGTATATCCATCTCTCCATATTGAAATATTTATATCCCTTGATAGTGTTTCAAATAAAGCAGAGTCTAAAAATACCCAGAGGATCATTATAAATAAAGAATATTCAGGCTTTATCGTTAAATGAATTTTATTTTTAGGTAAGAAATATAAGCATATTAAAGGAATAAGTGTTAATCCAATTGCAAGAGTACCTCGTAATGAAGCTTCATAATTAAAAAATAATGTTCCAACAACATATGAAATACTTAAAGCTAATCCTAATTCAATAGCTTTAGCTTTTTTGAGTTCATTTATAAGTAAAGGGGCTAATGCTCCAACACTAATTCCTAATATGAAAAGTGTATAAATCGAGAAATTAGGATAAAAGAAACTCATTGATAATTGTAAAGTTAAAAATATTACTATCTTATTCTTATTTGATATTTTAAGATAATAAGTTAAAAACGACCCAATCATTCCTCCAATAGGTAATGGAGCAATGGCCATAATATCAGATGAAAAATACTCAACTACACCCGTTTGTGCAATAAGTAAGTAATAACATAATTCTGAAGCTATAAAAAGTATTAAAGCAAGACGTGGTAAAAAAGTGTGATTAAAATCTAGTTTTTGCATAATGATTCCTTTTGATAAAAAAAGATTAAATAAATTAGTACAAATGATATATCAAATGCACTGATGCACAAGGCTTCAAAGCCTAAAGACTTTGAAAGATATAGTGAAAAAAATACTGAACTTACAAATACTCTAATTATAACTGTGATATTTGTTAATATTGTTTCATACTGTGTGTACCACAATGCACAGAAGTGTAAAATACCTGTCATGCTAACAAAGGTAAAAACTATATATTCATATTTACCTGAAAAAGAGAAACCAATAAGTGGATAGATAAAACTAGCGAATAATATCAACGATATTCCTCCTAATCCATCACTTAAAGTTCCAATAAAATTGTATTTTTGAAATAATGTTAATTTTTGTTTATATTGAATGAAAAGTATCAAACTTGATATTGTCACTAGACCAAATATTGTTCTTAAAATCCAGAATAATGAGATACTAATATCTAAAATTCCAGCTTGTACAAATCCTGAAATACTCAAACTTACAAAGATTCCAATAATTCCTAATAAATAGAAAAAATAAAAACCTATTTTTCTTAACTCTTTTATATATGAAGTAAACATAGATAAAACCATGAAAAATACTCCAATACCCATTGCAACATGTGCATGTGCTACGATTAAATCATTTCTATGAAATAACCATCTAATTTCAGGAATAAACAATACATTTCCTTGAATATCTACAAAAAGGAAAGCAGAAATAGATATTAAAAGAGATAATTTTGCAAAACTTTCAATATTTGAATCCTTATACCATCTATAAAGTAAGGGAACATAAAGTAGTGTTAAATATTGTAAAAACCACTCTTGCTCATATGTTAACGGTTCAAAAAGTATTCTGTATAAAACAGAAGAGAAATAAAATATTGTAGGAACAATCCATAAAATATTCCATCTAGCAACAAACTCATCTTTATTTAAAAGCTTAATGATTAAATAATATAAAGGAATCAAAGCTAAACTCATACCCAGTGTATTATCACCATGTGGACCACTTACAGTGCTTTCAACTTGCCCAATAATAGGATTCATTAAAATTAAAAGAGTAATAGGAGCTATTATTACTATTTTTAAACAAACTCTAACCCAAGTAGGGTACTTTTCATATTGTTTCATAAAATCATATAAGGCTAAAATATAAAACACTCCAGCAAGTGTAAGTATAAAATTTAATTCATAAGGAAAGTCATAAAAAGCAAGACCTCTTGTATTTCCAAAAAGAAGTGAAGAAATCATAAATATAAGGAAAATATACCAAAAAATAGTGTATAAGTTCAAATAACGTAAACCTTTTTTTGAACTTCCAACTTCTTTATTTATAAGTAAAAAAGGTAAATATGAAAGCATTAACGGTACAAATCCATAAAGCATAAGTGAAATATGAAGCGATCTAATATTTGAAGGAAGTAAAGTTTGTGAATCAATACTAAACCCTAATAAATTAATTGAGTAAATGATTCCAGATACTAAACCAATTGTAAAAAACACTAAAGATATTTTAAAATGTGTTTGTATAAAAGTATTAAAGTTGTCCATCTTTCACCTCATATGTTTTATCTGTTTTTGAAGCTAAGTTCAAATCGTGTGTGGCAACTATTATTGTTATACCTTTTCTCGATAGTTCTTTAAATATTTCGAATACATTGTTTGAGTTCTTTGAATCAAGATTTCCAGTTGGTTCATCTGCAAAGATTACCTTTGGTTTATTTATTAAAGCTCTTGCAATTGCAGCTCTTTGCCTTTGTCCTCCAGAAATTTCATTTGGGTATTTGTTAATAATCGATTTAATTTCAAGTAAGTCTAATAATGCTTCAATTTCTTTTCTTGTTGCTTTTTCATTTGCTATCTGAATATTTTCTTTTATATTTAAATAGTTAATCAAGTAATGAAACTGAAAAATAAAACCAATATTCTCTTGCCTAAAGCTGTCAATATTTTTTATATCTCTACTATTCACATCGTCAAAGAATACTTCACCTTCTAATGGCTTCAAGAGTGTTGATAATGTAGATAATAGAGTTGATTTACCACTTCCACTCTCTCCAACTATTGATATAAACTCTCCTTTTTTAATTTCAAGATTAATGTCTTTTAGTGCAATATCATTGTTGTAAAAATGACTTATGTTTTTTGCCGTAATCATATTCTATTCCCTTGGATTAAAATCACTGGATCAGTTTTTGCTGCATTTAGTGCTGGTATTATTGAGCCAATCATTGCCATTAATATTGAAGTTATAAAAATATAAGAAGCTAAAGAAAATGTAATCTCTCCATTTACATAACCTTGCAATAAAGTTGAGTTTTTAATAAAATATAAAACTATTTGTGATAATAAAAAAGCACTTATAAAACTAAGTACTCCTAATATGAAGCTTTCTGTAATAATTTGAAAAACTATTTTACCCATTGGAATTCCAATAGCTCTTTTTATTCCAAATTCACTTTTTCTTTGATTTATAGTAATACTCATAATACTTACAATTCCCAGTAACCCCATAGTAAAAGTAATAATTGATATTGCATTTGACGAGCTTTGTATAATTTTAAATTGATTATAATTATCTACAAAGCTTTGTGTAGATTTTGCTTCAATTGCAGGGCTTAAAGAATCTATTTGATTTAAAAGTGAATCAATATCAGTATCAACTTTTGTGTTAATCATAAGCATTGAAGCACTTTTATTAAATACTTTTCCTGCATCTTCAATGTTTAAAATTACTCCCCCATTTTCAAAGCCAATATCACTTTTGAAAACACCTGATATTTTATAATTTGCATTTGCTATATTTATAAAATCTTTATTTGAAAGTTGTTTATAAATTGATTCACCTACTAATATTTCATTTTCTTCTGGATAATTATCTTTAATTAGCGTGTAGTTTGAGAATCTATTTTTACTTACTCCATAAACTGCAACAATAGGTAAATTTTCAATAGGGCTAGCCCCTACAATTATAGCTGAAGAGCTTTTTATATTGGCAATATCGTTTATTTTATTAAGTAGTTTTATATCTACATTTGAAAAGAATGTATCAGATATGTTTTTTTGTGTAATTATAATATCACCATCATTTTTTAGTATTGAAGTGTACATATCTATAATTCCATTTGATATAGATGTAATTAGAAATATTGCAGTGATAGAAAAAATCAAACTGAAATATATTAATGTAGTTTTTAGTGGATTAGCTTTTAAAGCTTTATACGCTGATGAAATCAAATTTTTCCTTTTTTAATTATTGAAAGTTTAACTTATGAATATGAAAGCTTTATGAATAGAACATGAATAAAAATTCATATTCTATTTATTACTGTAGTAGTAGAAAATTAATTGGAATATTTTTATAATTATCAAATTTAATTATATTTTACCCTCAAAGGTACCTCGTCATGTGAGAGTTAAGTGAATCTTCTATGGTTTTTGCTTAATTATCCAAGATATATATTTATTATATTTAGCTGATAATTGTTTAAGTGTTGAGGTTTGTAAAAAGTATTCTTTAAAGATGACTTTTTAGTTGCACTGGTTGTCTTTGATGTTAAAATTAGCTTCTTAACATAATTTAGATATTATACCTAAATTATATCAAAAGGTTTTTTAAGTGTTTACAGGTCTGATTAGAGAAATGGCAAAAGTTGTAAGTTTAAATAATAGTTTATTAACATTAAAAGCAGAATATAGTCCTAAAATAGGAGACTCTATTGCGATTAATGGAGCTTGTTTAACAGCTGTTAAAGTTACAAAAGATACATTTTCTGTAGAGATATCTCCAGAATCACAAAAGATTTTGGCTATGGGAAACTATAAAAATGAAGTTCATATTGAACCTGCTATGATGATGGGTGATAGATTTGAAGGTCATATAGTTCAAGGTCATGTTGATTGTTTAGGCACAGTATCTGCTATTAAAAATAATGGTAATTCAACTGACTTTTTTATCTCACTACCAAGTGCTAATGCTAAGTTTATAATACCAAAAGGTTCTATTACAATTGATGGAGTTTCTCTTACTGTGAATGAAGTTTTAAAAGATTCTTTTAGACTTACTATTATTCCTCATACAATTAAAAATACATTATTTAGAACTTATAGTATTGGTTCGAAAGTTAATTTAGAAACAGATATGTTTGCTAGGTATGTTTATAATATATTTAAAAATGTTGATAATTCTAAAATGTCATGGAATGATGTAGATAAGATTATGGCTGCATATTAGTAGCTTCTTTAGTAATAACTTTTTTCTAATCTTTTTTATTATGTGAATAGTGTTTATATGTGTAAAAATATTTCTTTTTTAATACATTTGCATATGGTTTAATTATAGCAGTTTGCATATCTGGAAGTTTATTTTCTTCCATAATTCTACCAACTTTCAAACCTTCAAAAAAGATATTATCCATACCTGAAGTTATAACTTCATCACCAATTTTAATTTCTGCCCATATTGGAATATATTTAATAAGTAAATTTTTTCCATCTTTTGACGAAGTAATTATTCCTGGTACTTTATCTTCACCGATGAATACAGCGTAAGAACATTCTTTATTACCATTTAATAGTGCTACTGATTTTCCATTTTCATTTATAACAATCCCTGCGGCATACTCTTCTGTGATTAATGCCAAAATAGAATCATCTTCTTTTTTTTGATCTAACCATACCTTTGTAAAATCATTAAAATTTATATATGAGAGAACTTTTGCTAGATGAATATTAGGTTTGGTCTCATCTACGTCCATTGTAATTACAAACTCTTTTATTGTATCAAGTTGTTTTTGTGTTGCAGTATAGAGTATTTTATACTCTTTTAGTTCATTATTTTCAATTCGTAGTTGTTGTATAGTATTTACTTGATTAAAGTATTTTTCAATAGTTGTAGATATTCCTATCACTTTATTTATATATGATAATTTTAAGTCATTAAAGAAGGTAAATTTCTTAATAATCAGTTTATCTACCTCAAAGAGATAGCTTAAACCAACTAGAAGAAAAATAATTATAAATAAGAACTTATGCATTAGTTATTAATTTAAGTAAAGCATCCTCATCTAATATAGCACTCGTTCCGTAAGCAACTGCTAATAATCGATCTTCAGCAATCTTAACTGGAAGTTTAATGATATCACCTAAGTAAGTATCAATACCTCTAATTAAAGCACCTCCACCTGTTAAAACTACACCATTATCAACAACATCTCCTGCTAAATCAGGTGGCATCTCTTCTAAAACAGAACGAACTGCAGATACTATCTCTTTAAGTGGTTCTTTAATTGCAGATCTAACCCCTTCTGAACCCAATTCAATAGTTGAAAGTAATCCAGAATTATCTCTACCTTTAACTTTTATTTTTAGTTCAGTATCAAGTTTAATAGCAGTACCAATTTCAATTTTTATATTTTCAGCAGTTCTTTCCCCAATATATAAATTGAAGTTTTGTCTAACGTGTTCGATAATAGATTTATCAAACTTATCCCCAGCTACTTTAATAGATTTAGATAATACAAGCCCACCAAGTGAAGTTACACCGATTTCAGTTGTACCTCCACCAATATCAACTACAACATATCCTGATGGATCAGATACAGGAATTCCTGCACCAATTGCTGCTGCCATTGGTTCTTCTACTAAAAACACTTCACGTGCTCCTGCACTCATAGCTGATTCTTCAACTGCTTTTCTTTCAACTTGAGTAATTCCATATGGAATACAAATAATAATTCTTGGACGAATAAAAGATTTTCTAGAATGTGCTTTTTCAATAAAATATCTAATCATTCTTTCAGTCATCTCAAAATCAGCAATAACACCATCTTGCATAGGACGAACAGCTTGAATATTTAAAGGGGTTTTTCCAATCATTTGTTTAGCTTCTTGTCCTACAGCTAAAATTCTATCTCTACCGTATTTGTCATTTTGAACAGCAACAACAGAAGGTTCATTTATAATAATACCTTTCCCTCTTACTGAAACGATTGTATTAGCAGTTCCTAAGTCAATAGCCATATCACTTGAGAATAGTCCAATTAATTTATCTAAAAACACATTTCATCCTTTTTATGCAACTTTTGGTTCTTTTAACTTCAAAACCACATCTTTTGTTATTGTAATAGTTTTATTTTTGTATTCAGGTAGATTAAACATGATATTAAGCATTATATCTTCTAAGATAGATCTTAGTCCTCTTGCTCCTGTTTTTCTTTCAATTGCAAGTTTTGCAAGCTCTTTTAATGCAGATTTTTCAAATTTAAGTGTAACATCATCCATTTCGAAAAGTTTGATATATTGTTTAATTAATGCATTTTTAGGTTCAGTTAAAATATGAACCATATCATCTTCTGTAATTTCATTTAAAGTTGCAAGCATATGAAGACGACCTATTAATTCAGGAATTAAACCATATTTTACTAAATCATCAGCTTCTACTTTTGTAATTAAGTTTTTGTCATTTTTATTACTTTTTGCTTCTTGATTAAATCCTAAAACATTAGCACCTTCTTTTTTTCTGATGATATCTTCTAATCCATCAAATGCTCCACCACAAACAAATAAAATATTTGTAGTATCAACTTGAAGTGCATTTTGTCCTGGGTGTTTTCTTCCACCTTTTGCAGGAACATTAACAGTTGCTCCCTCTACAATTTTAAGAAGTGCTTGTTGTACACCTTCTCCAGAAACATCTCGAGTAATTGATCTATTTTCACTCATACGAGCTACTTTATCAATTTCATCAATAAAGATAATACCTCTTTGAGCTTTTTCAATATCTCCATCAGCTGCTTGAACTAGTCTAGTAATAACATTCTCAACATCATCACCAACATATCCAGCTTCAGTTAAAGATGTAGCATCAGCAATTGCTAAAGGAACATCTAAATATTTTGAAATAGTTTGAGCTAATAAAGTTTTACCAGAACCGGTTGGTCCTATTAGTAAAACATTTGACTTACTTAATTCTGTATCATCGTCAATTTCATGATGTCTAAAGATTCTTTTGTAGTGGTTATATACTGCAACTGATAAGACTTTTTTAGCTGTATCTTGTCCAATTATATACTCATCTAAAATAGCTTTTAATTGGGCAGGTGTTCTTAATACTACTTCTTCTTTTGTTGCACTGTCTTGTTTTCCAACATTATCTTCTTCTGGAAGACCACCACTCATAATATCGTTTGCTGCAGTTACACAAGCTTTACAAATGGAAGCATTGTCTCCTGCAATTACTGGATTGTCTTTAGAGTCTGTCGTTCCACAAAAGTCACATATAATTTTACTCATTTTTTACCTATTCTTTATTTTCTATTGTACGGAATACCACGTTTTGTATTTACTACAAAACTTGCTAATTCTTTTACATGTTTATTTTCACTTGTTTCAAGTAATTCTTTTGCAACATCTGCAAGTGGATTTCCTGATTCAAAAAGTGCTTTATAAGCACTTTTTATTGCATTAATATCAGATCTATCTTTAAATCTTCTTCTTAATCCATTTAAGTTAAGACCTCTTAAAACGGCTTTATTCCCTTCAACTAAACAATATGGAGGTATGTCTTGAGCAACTGCTGAAGCACCTCCTATCATAGCATTTGTTCCAATTTTACAAAATTGGTGAATTGGAGTAAGTCCACCTACAACAACAAAGTCATCAACCTCTACATGACCTGCAAGTGTTGCACCATTTGCAAAAACACAGTTATTTCCAATGATAACATCATGTGCTACATGTGTATATCCCATGAATAAGTTGTTATCACCAATTTTAGTGATAGAACCACCACCAATAGTACCTGGATTAAATAGTGTGAATTCTCTAATTTTATTATTATCACCAATAATTAGTTCTACATCTTCTCCATTAAATTTAAGGTCTTGAGGTATTGTTCCAATTGCTGCATGAGAAAAAATATGATTATTTTTCCCCAGTGTAGTTTTCCCATCAATTACAGTATGAGAATCTACAACTGTTCCATCACCAATTGATACATTACTTCCAATAATTGTAAAGGCACCAATAGTGATATTATCACCTAACTTTGCACCTTCTTCAATTATTGCAGTTTTATGTATATTATTCATAATATGCCTATTTATCCACTATCATAGCTTTAAATTCAGCTTCTGCAGTTAATTTTCCATCAACGTAAGCTTTACCACTTAACATCATTAATGTACTTTTCATTTTGATAACTTCAAGTACATAATCTAATCTATCACCTGGTTTAACAGGGTTTCTAAACTTAGCTTTGTCAATACTCATGAAGTAGATTACTTTATTTTTCATCTCTTCTTTACTTAAGTCAGAACTCTTTAACGCTAAGATTCCACCAGCTTGAGCCATACCTTCTAAGATTAATACACCAGGGTAAATTGGATGACCTGGAAAATGTCCTTGAAATGCTGGTTCAGAAATAGAAATATTTTTAAACCCTTTGATTGATTTTTTTAAATCCATTTCTGTGATTCTATCCACTAAAAGAAGTGGATATCTATGAGGAAGAATTTCTTGAATTTGCGTAATATCTAACATGTATTATCCTAATATTTTTGATTAATGATAGATATTATATCTAAAAAAAAATTAGTTTTGAATTATGCTCGCAACATTTTTGGAACTTCCATTTTGTAAGTATTCTCGTAAGATTTGTGAATTTTCAAAAAATAATTTTTTGTCCATAGTATTATAGTCAAGTAATAAGTTTTCTACTGTTACCTTCTCTTGTAAAAATTCTTTATGAATTTCTGATTTTCCCATTTTATTAAAGAAAATATTTGCAAGACCAACATGAGACAATTTTACAAATCTACTCCCAATAAAATAGTCAATTTTTTTTGCAATATAAGATAGAGTAAAGGGAGTTCCAATTAATGCAGCTTCTAAAGTAGCAGTTCCAGAACAGATAAATCCATATTCAGCTTCTTGGAGTGTTTTATGTGCTTGTGTTGATATCGTAAAGTCTGAAATATCACCATAGGTTTTTTCTATATATTCTTTATCAAACTTTGATGGTACAATTAAAATATGTTCTTTATTTGGGATTTTTTTTGCTAGTTCTCTGAAAACTGGCATGTGATTTTTGATTTCTGTCTTTCTACTACCTGGCATAAATGCAATTTTATCACTAGAATTTAGTCCTTTTTTAAACTGGGAAATTTCATCAAGAAGAGGATGCCCTACATAAATAATTTTATTTTTGTCTGTATATAATTCTTGTTCAAAAGGTATAATTGAACATAGTTTTGTACAATATTTTTCTAGCTTTTTTACACGCCCAGGTTTCCAAGCCCAAGCTTGGGGTAAGATATAATAAATTATTTCTTTATCTGGGTATGTAGCTTTTAATTTTTTTGCAAGTGGTAAATTAAATCCAGATGAATCCATTAACAGAATTTTGTCACAATCTTTTGCAAGACTAACTAATTCATCACGAAGTTTGAAAAAGAATCTAAGCTTTTTTAAAGCATCTACAATTCCCATTATTGCTAGTGCTGTTAAATCATAAAGAGGATTTCCTAACTCTTTGTCAAAAACTCCCACCATCTCAATATCATCAGAAAAGTGTTTTTTTAACTCTCTTAAGTGAATATTTGATGATGTTTCCATTGCACAAACTAAAAGTTTCATATAATTTCCTCTCTTACATCGTCATATGTCTCTGCATTTAATTCTATTTCATATTTAGCATCAAGAATTTCATCTAAAACAATTATCGTACTTAGGTTAAAAGCACTTTTTATAATTTTAGCTCTAACTTCTAACTCATCTTCAAATGATGGAGGAGAATACATAAGTTCAATACTCTTTGTATAGTTTGTATTTGCTAATTCATTAAACTTTTGAATACTTATGATTTTTAATTCATCTCTATTTAAATAGTTGATGCCATCTTTTTCGTATTCAATTCTTCCATTTGTTTTCTCTCTATTTATCATTGAGTAGGGTAAAACATATGAAGATACCGTTTGTTTGGCCACTTTTACACGTGCGCTTAAAAGTCTATAGTTTAAAAATCTATGTTTTACTATTTTGTACTTCTCTGCATTTTTTTCAAGCTCATTTCTTTTTTTATAAAGTTCTAATCTCTCTTCAATAGATTCAGGTAAAATTTGATTTGATATAGGATTAAACATCTCATCCATTATTTTCTTTTGTGCTTCCCTTTGCGCACTAAGTCCAAAAAGACAACCACAATAGTTTTGTCTGTATAAAGAGTGTTCTTTTACTTTTTTACCTTGAATCTCAGCACCATTCCCTGCTTTATAATCTCTATAAATAAATTTAATACCATGTAAGTTTTCTAAATTATGACCTATAACATCTAGTTTTTCTTGCGATTTTTTAGGAGAAATTAATAGTGTAGTTGTAAATTTATCATGTCCTAATTCTTTTGCTTTTATAACAGTGTTATCAAGTCTATCATCATAACAAACAGTACATCTATCTCCTTTTTCAGGTAAATGTTCCATTCCTTTTACTTTCTTAAGCCATTCTTCTAGGTTGTAAGGCCCTTCTATGAGTTCAATACCAAGTTTTTGGCATGAATATTCTACGTCTAAATATCTAAGTCTATATTCACTATATGGATGAATATTAGGGTCATAAAAAAATCCCACTAATGTTTCATCTGGATATTCTTCTTGGATTCTTTCTAAAAAATAGTGACTATCGACGGCACAGCAAATATGTACTAACAAAAATAACCTTTGATTTTATAATTTTAGAGTTATTATAGTAAAATATTTTAAAACAAAGGATTATAGATTAAAAATTTTATATTTTTTTTAATAACAATGCTCTTTTTTTCAGCATGTGCAAGTAAACAAATACTTCAAAGTTCAAGTGTTACGATTTTGATAAAAACACCTAGTTTAAAGTTTTATGATAAAGGCTTTATTTACAAATATAGAGATTATACTCAAGTACAAATATTCTCGGCAGGATCTGTTGTCTTAGATATGAAAATCTATGAAGATAGAGTTTGTAAAAGTACTTTTGAATGTCAAGATTTAAAATCTTTTAATAAAGAAAATCTAGATAGCTCTTATTCTGAAATGTTTTTAAAAAACTTATTTGATAAAAATGAAAAAGAAGTAATTCATAGAGATAAAGATAATAAAATTTTAATTAAAATTAGAAGAGATTAATATCTTAGTGGCATTACTTTTAACTTATGGGTTCCGTTATTAAAGGGTTTATCTGAGGGGTTGCATTTTTTACAATTGATGATATTTTAAATTAAAAAAGATACTTCCTTCTCAAGAAATCTTAGAAGAAAATAATGATGCTTCCCCCTCTTTGTAAAGTTTACAGTTACAACAGAAGAAGATATCGATAATACAATTAAGCCGTGGTTACCAAATATTGAAATTATTTCTCCAAAATTTTATAGAAATAAACTTGTTCTTATCTTATTGAGGTTGAAAAGAGCCAAGTGAAATATTAAGTGATATTTTAATTATCATTAAAAAGAATATGATAAATAGTTAAAATCATTTATCATATATTAGATTTAAACTTATAGTTTTTTTAACTTTTTATATCCAGCTTTTATAAGTTTAAGAAGAGGTTTTCTATATGAGCTAAATACATACTTCTTAATCTCATATGCAATTCTTCCTTGAATATGAACTAATCCATAAAGATTAGCAGCTGCAAACTTTCCTCCAAGTGCTATTAAAATACCTTCAAGCTTTGGATTACATGCAGTTAATTTTTTCTTCTTTATATGATTTAAAATATTTTTCCCAGCACATGTTCCACTAATTCTTGCAACTGTAACATTAGGAGGCATTATTTCACCTTTTTTGTTTTTAATCTCCGCAACATCTCCAACAGCAAAAATATTTTGATGACCTTCTGCTTGAAGATATTCATTTACTAAAATTTGACCTCTTCCATTTTTTGCTACATCTAAATCAGATGTAAGAATAGAAGCTTCAATCCCACCTGTAAATATAATAAAAGAATGGAATATTTTAGTACCATTTGATAATTCTAAATGGTCATCATTACATTTTTGAAGTTTTGTATTTGTAATAATTTTAATACCTAAAGATTTTAATCTTTGATGTGACATACTAACAAGTTCTGGTGTTAAACCAGGAAGAATCGTATCTGAACTACTAACAAGTGATATTTTTAAATTATCACATGAAAAGTTTCCACGTCTGAAGAACATATTAGAATTATATGCCATCTCTGCTGCAATTTCTACACCAGATAATCCGGCACCCACAATTACAATGTGTGTGTCATCACATTTTTTAGCTTCGTCTCGAATTTTTTTAAATAATTGGTTTTCGAAACTTTGTTTAAAGAACATTGCCCAGTGAAGTTTTTTAATATCATGTGCATTATTTAATCCAGGAATTTGTGGAGGAAAAAATGTTCTTGTCCCTGCTGCCATAATTAAATAGTCATAGGCAACAATTTCTTGCTCTTCAGTATAGATTTTTTGTGCATCTTTATCTATTCTTCGAACCTTTAGATTTTTGTATTCAACATAATCATGGTCAATTCCCATACAAAGAGTTGTTAAGTCAATAGTAACATCTGCAATATTTGATTTGTTTGCTATTAAATCATAAACTTCAGGTTGTAAGTTATGAAAAGTATGTTTATCAATTAAGGTGATTTGAATATTTTTATTCTTTGCTAATTCTCTTAGTGCGTAGATACCAGAATACCCACCACCAATTATTACAACTTTTTCCATAAAGATTAATCCTTTGATTTATACTAATTTATTATTGAAATATTACTAGAGATTTATATCCTAAATATAGCTAGTTTTATATTTATTCCTTATTCTATACTAAGGCTTTTTAGGGTAAGATAAAACTATCAAAATGATTAAGAAATTTCTTTATAATGTATATAAATGACACTAAAATAAGATTATTAAATTAATCTTAACTTATCATTTTTATAAGAAATCATAATAAAATTTATAGGAAATAATATGAAATATGTTGGAGCACATGTAAGTGCAAGTGGTGGAGTTTTTAATGCACCTATTAATGCAAGAGCAATTGGAGCAAAAGCTTTTGCTCTATTTGTTAAAAATCAAAGACAATGGAAAGCAAAAGATTTAGAGACTAAAGTTATTGATAAATGGTTTGAAGAATTAGAAAAATCAGGAATTCAAACAAAGCATATTTTACCTCATGATTCATATCTGATAAATTTAGGGCACCCTGTTTTAGAAAATAGAGAAAAGTCCTATGATGGATTTATTCATGAGATTGAGCGATGTGAGATTTTAAAACTTGATAGACTTAATTTTCATCCAGGTTCGCATCTTAGAAAGATTACTGAAGATGAGTGTTTGGATAATATTGCTGAAACTTTAAACAGAGCAATTGATACAACTTCTGATGTGAAACTTGTAATTGAAAATACAGCAGGTCAAGGTTCAAATCTTGGATATAAGTTTGAACATCTTGCTCATATAATTGATAAGATTGAAGATAAATCAAGAATTGGTGTTTGTATTGATACTTGTCATATGTTTACTGCTGGTTATGATATAAGAACAAGAGAAGCTTATGATAAAACATGGGGTGAATTTGATTCTATTGTAGGACGTGAGTATCTTATGGGAATGCATATAAATGATTCTAAACCAGAACTAGGAAGTAGGGTTGATAGACATGACTCTTTAGGTGTTGGTAAAATTGGGTGGGATGCTTTTAAATTTATTATGAATGACGATAGAATGGATGATATTCCACTTGTATTAGAAACAATAAATGAAGAAATATGGGCTGAAGAAATTCAAGCTTTATATGATTTAGTAGGTAAAAAGTAGTTCCATTATATCTATAAACTTATAGTTTATAGATATTAAATGTTTTGTCTGTTTTATTCTCTTTAGCTTTTTTTACCCAACTTTCACTTTTTGTTTTATCAATAGTTACTTCATATAAACCTTTTAGATAAATAACAGCAAGTTGTTTTTGTGCTACAAACATTCCTTTATTAGCAGCTTTTGTTAATAAATCTAAGCCTTTTTCCTTATCTTTTTTTATTCCTAAACCTTCCAGATGAAATTTAGATAATTGATATGCTGCATTTACATCTTTGATTGAAGAACTTTGAAGTAGTTCTAACGCTTTATTTAAATCTTTTTTAACTCCTGTTCCTTGGAAGTAAAGATAAGCTAAAGGCAAGTTAGCATAGTAATTACCATTATCTTTTGCACTAGTAAATAATTCAAAAGCTTTATCATAATTCTTATATGAAGCGTGGTTTATTCCAAGTCTAAGTGTTGCAATTGAATTATGCTCTGACATTTCTTCATAGCATAAAACTTTTTCTTTCCCAGTTTTGAGTAATTGACAAGTATTTGCTTCTTCTAAAAGAGTTTGCTTAGAAAATATTGGCTCTTTTGAAGCACAAGCTGTAAAAATTGAAATGATTACTAGAGATAATCCTAGTGTTTTAATATATTCAATCATTTACTAGATTCCGTAAATTTTTCTAATTAAACTATTACTTTTGTTTTCATACTTTTCATACCAAAGTTTACTTTTATCAGGATCATCAATTGTAATTATCCCATCTCTATAAATTTTTGATAATTCATATTGAGCTTTTTTAACATTCTTATTTCCAGCAAATATTAAAAGTTCTAAAGCCTCTTCGTAATCTTTTTTATTGATGTAATAAAATGAAAGTTTATATGCTGCAATTCCATCAACATCATTAACCTCTTCTAAAAGTTCTAAAGCTTTTTTTTGATTTTTAGCAACACCATTCCCTTTATTATAAAGATCAGCTAATAGAGAATTTGCATAAAAATTACCCTTTTTCTGAGCAATTGAATATTTTTGAAAAGCTTCTTTATAATTTCCTTTTGTATAGGCATTAACTCCTGAACGTAACATTGCAATTGAGTTTTTATATGAAATTAAATCATAACAATCTGCTTCAAACTCTTTATTTGTACTTATACATTGATTTGCTTGGGCAATTTCATTTGGAAGAATTTTTAAAGCGGCTTCATTTTGTCCACATCCTATAAATAATAAAGAACTAATAGTTGCGATTGCCAAAAACTTAAGACTATTTTTTGTCATCTTTTCCCTTTTCCATTTATCTTGTTTTAAACGATATGAGTATTTTACCTTTTTTTCCTAAACCTTTAATAATTAATTTAAAAATGTTTGATTATTTTGTTTATAAATAGTTAAGAGGATTTAATGTATTATTTAATATATAGGGGACTTAATGATTTTTATTGTAATTTTTTTACTTATCGTGTTTATTGTGATTGCATTGAATACGTATGATAACTCTAATTTAAAAAAAATAGAAGATTATATTACAAAACAAAACTGTGATAAATATATTTATTCAAAAGGTTCATATAAAGCATTATGTGAAGATAGACTGCTTGAAATATCAAATAGTTTTAGTATTGATATTAAAAAAGATAAAATAGAGTATAAATACAAAGATATACAAAGTATTTATATAGAAAAGAAGAATATAATAATTAACGATAAAAATAAAATATCTTTTTTAAAAGTTGAAGAATTAAATAAATTTTATACACAATTAGAAGAAAAATTAAATAAATAGGATTAGAATAAATAATGAAAGAATTAATTGATTTTATAAAGTCAAAAAATATAGAAAATACAAACTTTTTTGCACAATTAAAATGTACGAAAGAAGAGGCAACTTTATTACAATTCATTACAAAAGAGTATGCACAAGGAAGAGATAGTTTAATAGTTATTGATGTTTTAACAAAGTTTTATGATATTGAAAAGTTTGAGCATTTAGAAAAGCTAAATTTAATTAAATCATTACTTGAGTTTGGATGGTTAGTACAAATATCTTTTGATCAAATCAAATTAAATGAAATATCAAAACTAGAGTTGTTAAATTCAAGTATATCACTTTCAAGTTCATATTTAAAATTATTAGAAAATGGTTCAAGTGATTTTATATTACCTGAGATTAAAAACTATTCAGATCACTTAGAATATTTACAAGATCAGTTTTTCAAAATTGATTTAGCCCAACAATTAAATGTTGTGAAAAATAACTTTGATATTAACTCTCCAAGTTCAAATAGATTAAAATCAAAATTAGTATTACTTGAAAATAGAATTAAAGAAAGAATAAAAGTTACAAGTAATTCTATAATGCTTGAAGACTTTTTTAAAGACAATGATTTAAAAGAACAAGAACAAACACTATTTCTGGCTTTATTAAAAGAAGAATATTCAGGAGGGGATGGTTCAATTAGAGATATGAATGCATTAATTGAATTAATTTCATGTGATGATTATGAGAAAATAAAATATAGAAGTTTATTAGAAGAAAGCTCAAATCTTGTATCAAATTCTTTGGTAGATTATGATGAGGTACTAACTGCTTTTGGTGGGATTAATAGAAACTTTTATATTCCAGATGAAGTTTTGTATAAAATATCTCATCCAACGAAAAAAAAGACTAGAGGTCCAAAAATAAAGCTTGATTCAATCATAAAAGAACAAGATGTTTTTGAACTTATCAATACTTCAAAAACTTTAGAAGATGTTGTTTTAAATGATAAAACAAGAGAAACACTAAGTGCTTTATTAAGACAAGTTGATAAAAATGTAATTAATAGATTAAAGCAATGGGGATTAAAAGATAAAAAAAGAGGAATAGAAGCTAAGATTATCTTTTATGGAGTAGCAGGAACTGGTAAAACATTAACTGCCCTTGCTATGGCAAAATCACTTAAAAAAGATGTACTTAGTTTTGACTGTTCAAAAATTTTATCTATGTATGTAGGTGAGAGTGAAAAAAATGTTAGAAGTGTTTTTGATAAATATTATGAATTAAGAGATCAGACTAAAGCAGAACCAGTACTTTTGTTAAATGAGGCAGATCAATTCTTAAGTGGAAGAACTTCAGGAGCTGGAAGTAGTAGTGATAAAATGCATAATCAGATGCAAAATATTTTCTTAGAGCAAATAGAAAAATTTGATGGTATTTTAATTGCAACTACAAACTTACTTGAAAACTTAGATAAAGCATTTTCAAGAAGATTCAACTATAAAATTGAATTTATTAAACCAAATAAAATTCAAAGAGTTGAACTTTGGGAAAAACTACTTCCTTCAAACCTTCCTTTGAGTGATGATTTTGATATTAATGAATTAGCAACTTATGATTTAACAGGTGGACAAATAGAACTTATTATTAAAAATACTGCATATAAAATTGCAGTTAGCGATGAACCTATTTTTAATGTAAAAGATTTTGAAGAACAAATTACAAAAGAACAAAAAGGTCAATTTGACAGTGAAAATAAAGTAGGTTTTTTTTAAAATAATTTATTTAATTTATATTTATAAAATTCTCATATTATATATTTAAAGCAATATTAATAGAGTGTTTCCTTTTGTACCATTTGAGGCGTACTCCTAAAGAAAACTTAAATAATAAGCTTACTTTTAAAAGGTTAGATTATTATTTGCTTTAAATATTAGTAAGTGGCTATTTATCACTAATTAGATAAAATATAAGTCATTAATAGAGAAAACTTTTTTAGCTTTTAAAGGAAATATAATATGACACACATGGAATTTGCCCATCCTTATTTTGGTGCATTTGTGATGTTTATAGTAACATTCACAGCATTCGGTGCTACAGTATGGCTTTCACGGTATATTAGTAGAAAAATAGCACGTCTAGATACTGAAAAATTAAAGACGACATTGTATGAATGTGGACCCGAGGTTACAAAACAACCTAATACAATATCAGCACAATTTTATCTAATAGCTCTATTGTTTATTCTATTTGATGTAGAAATAATTTTTATGATCCCTTGGGCGGTTAATTTTAAGTTATTAGGCTGGTTTGGATTTGTAGAAATGTTACTATTTATCACATTATTAGCTATTGGATTTTTATATGCATGGAAAAAAGGAGCCCTTGAATGGCACAGCATAAAGTAAACTATTTACAAGATGGCGGTGCGCCAATTAAATTAACAACTATAGATAAGTTAGTTAATTTCGGTCGTTCTAACTCGTTATGGCCAATGACATATGGATTAGCATGTTGTGCTATTGAAATGATGGCAACAGGTGCTTCCCGATATGATTTTGATAGATTTGGAACTATTTTTAGAGCAAGTCCTAGACAATCTGATGTATTAATTATTGCAGGAACTCTTACAAAAAAACATGCAGAGTTTATGAGAAGATTATATGATCAAATGCCTGATCCAAAATGGGTAATTTCAATGGGTTCATGTGCAAATACTGGTGGTATGTTTAATACATACGCAACAGTTCAAGGTGCAGATAGAATTATCCCAGTTGATATTTATCTTCCAGGATGTGCTCCTAGACCGGAAACTTTACAATATGCTTTAATGACACTTCAAAGAAAGATTAGAAAAGAATCGATTTTTAGAGCTCACAAGAAAAAAAGGTTAGTATAATGAGAAAGTATACGCCAAAAGATAACGTTCAAAGACAAGCACCTTTTTCTGATAGATTTTTTGTATCTCCTACCGTTCCAAGATTCGATATTTCAAGTGATGAAATATTTTCAAAAGATTATCAAGCTTTTTCAGCTTCTTTTGAAGTACTAGATGCATATATTGAACATACTCATTTAGTTATTCATGTTAAGAAAAATGCAATTTTAGGAATAATGAACTTTTTAAGTAAAGACTTAGAATATGACATGTTAATGGAAATGTCAGCAATTGATTACTTGAGTGCAAAAGATGGATATGAATTATTCTATGAAATGCTTTCTATTTCAAAACATAAAAGACTTAGAATTAAATGTTTCTTAGATAAAAATGATTCAATAGAATCAGTAAGTTCTGTATTTGATTCAGCAAATTGGAGTGAGCGAGAAATGTATGACATGTTAGGTGTTAAAGTTATAAATCACCCTAATATGAAAAGACTTATTATGCCAGATGATTGGTATGATCATCCATTACGAAAAACATATCCACTTCAAGGAGATGAAGCAGCTTCTTGGTATGAAGTTGATAAAATTTTTGGAAAAGAAGCAAGAGATATTATTGGACCTGAACAAAGAGACCCAGCTGCAATTGATAGATATGATACTACTAGATTTGCAAGATTAGGACATGAAGTTCCATTCCAAACTGATATTAGTGAATTTGAACCTGAAACTCCAATTTCATATCAAGAAGAAGATACTTCAAAAATTATGAAAAAATTAAAACCTGAAGAATCAGTTGTTTTAAAAAGAAGAAGGTAATAGTATGCAACAACCAAATAGATTAAAACCTTTCTTTGAAAATATTAACTTCGAGAGAGAAGATAATACAATGATGGTGAACTTTGGACCACAACATCCATCTGCTCACGGACAATTGAGACTTATTTTAGAACTTCAAGGTGAAGAAGTAGTTAAATCTCGACCAATGATTGGATACCTTCATAGAGGTATGGAAAAAATGGCTGAGAATATGATTTATAATGAATTCTTACCAACAACAGATAGAATGGATTATATTGCCGCAACTTCAAATAACTATGGTTATGCTTTAGCTATTGAAAAACTTTTAGGTATCGAAGCTCCAAGACGAGCTGAAATCATTAGAACGATGCTTTTAGAATTAAATAGAATTACTTCACACCTTTTCTGGTTAGCAACTCACGCACTAGATGTGGGAGCCATGTCTATGTTCCTTTACTGCTTTAGAGAAAGAGAATATGCAATGGACTTAATAGAAGACTATTGTGGAGCAAGACTTACACATAGTGCTGTAAGAATTGGTGGAGTTCCTTTAGACTTACCAAGTAATTGGATGGCTGATTGTTTAAGTTTTATTGATATTTTAGATGAAGAAATTGGTAAATATGAAGGTTTATTAACAGAGAATAGAATCTGGAAAATGAGACTTGAAAATGTAGGTGTAATTACTCAAAAAATGGCAAAATCTTGGGGATGTTCAGGTATCGCTTTAAGAGGTTCTGGAATTAAATGGGATTTAAGAAAAGAGATGCCTTATGGTATTTATGATGAATTAGATTTTGATGTTCCAATTGCTCATACTTGTGATTCATATGGTAGATATAAAATCTGTATTGAAGAGATGAGAGAATCTGGAAAGATTTTAAAACAATTAATGCCTATGTATGAAAAAAGTGATTCTCAACTAATGGCACATGCACCAAACTATATTTCAGCTCCAAAAGAGCAGATTATGACTCAAAATTATTCTTTAATGCAACACTTTGTTCTTGTAACTCAAGGTATGAGACCACCTAAAGGTGAAGTTTATATTGCAACTGAATCTCCAAAGGGTGAATTAGCTTATTACGTTGTAAGTGATGGTACACCATATGCATATAGAATGAAAATTAGAACACCAAGTTTTCAACATACAGCAATGTTAGAAGAGATACTTGTTGGATTACAATTAGCGGATGTGGTTACTTTAATTGGTAATTTAAACATTGTATTCGGCGAAATTGATAGATAAGGAAAAGTATAAATGAAAAGATTTGATTTAAGACATTTAAAAAATGATTTCTATGACAGAATGCTTGAACTTATGGATAAGCAAATTCGTGATGGGGAAACAGCAATTATAATATTTGAAATTGGTGATTTTGACAATATTCAGAAATCTGCTGATGTTGTATATGAAGCTGGTTATACATTAATGAACTCAATTAAATTTACTGAAGTTGATTGGACATTAGTAATAAAGAAAGTTAAACCAGAAGCAAAGATTGTAGAAGAAGTTAAAGAGGAATCTAAATAATGAATAAAAAAGAGCTAATCTCTAAAAGTGATTTCATTCTTTCTTTAGGAACAATGCTATCAAATAATAAAGAAGAAGTTAGAAATTCAATTATAGAATCAATTGCAAAAACAAATGCTCAATTTGTTTATATGCATCCAATTGATAATATTGATTTAAAACTTTATTACACTCAATTTATAAAATATGAAGCAGGAAGTGAAGAAGGAATTTTAGCTTTAATACTTGATGCTTTTGTAAAAGAGTCTACTCCTAATATTCAAAAATATATTAGTGATTTAGATTTAGGTTATATCTCAGCTGAGAGTTCAGCAGGGGAAGAAGAGTTTACAGAAGCTTATAAAAACTCTCAAAGTTGCCAATTTAAAACATTAATTATTGGTGATGATTTAATTGAACATCCAAGGGTAGAAAATATTATTAGACTTCTTAGCATTATAAAAAAATATACAGATTTTAATGTAATTGTTCTCGATAATGATTTTGAAGAAAAAATTAATGCATGTGAATGTTTTGATTTAGATGAAGTAGAAGAGTTGAAATCTTTTGATGGGACTGTTATTTATAGACTTATTGAAGATGAATCTACTGAAAATTTAATTGCAAGTAAATCTTTTGCACAAATTGCAAAAGTTGCTAATAATGATGAAGTTTACTTAAACTATAAAAGTTCAAAAGTAAAAAAGACTATAAAAATTGATGAGAAATTACATGGGACAATTGCTATTTCAAAAATAACAGGTTCAAATGAAGAAATTTTTAATGACTATAGATATAAACAAGTAAAAATAGAAAAGGTTGATGCATAATGAGTGATATGATTACATTAACAATTGATGGAAAACAAGTAGAAGCAAAAGATGGAGAATCAATCTTAAATGTAGCACGTGCTAATGATGTTTTTGTTCCAGCAGTTTGTTATTTAACAAGATGTTCTCCAACACTAGCATGTAGATTATGTTTAGTTGAAGCTGATGGAAAACAAGTATATGGTTGTAATACAAAAGTAAAAGCTGATATGGAAGTAATTACAGAAACTCCTACTATTGAAAAAGAACGACGTGCAATTATGGAAGTTTACGATGTAAACCATCCTTTACAGTGTGGTGTTTGTGATCAAAGTGGAGAGTGTGAATTACAAAACTACTCTTTATATATGAAAGTTGATTCTCAAAGTTATAGTATTAGAGATGTTCATAGACCAACAGCTCATTGGGGAGTTATGAACTATGACCCAGGTTTATGTATTGTATGTGAAAGATGTGTAACTGTATGTAAAGATATGGTTGGTTCAAATGCATTATCTACAGTAAAAAGACCTTCTGATGCTATTGAAAAAACTTTTAAATCTGAAATGCCAAAAGATGCATATGCAATGTGGAATAAACTTAATAAGTCACTTATTGGTTATGATGCTGATGCATGTACTGATTGTGGTGAGTGTATAGCTGCATGTCCTGTTGGAGCTTTAGTTTCTCATGACTTCCAATATACATCAAACTCTTGGGAACTTAATAAAATACCAGCTGCAAACTCTCATTCTTCTGATTGTGCTTTTATTTATTATGAAATTAAACAAGAATCAATTGATAATCACAGAACAAAGAGAATTTATAGAGTTACAAATGAACCTCATTATTCTACTTTAAATGGTGCAGGAAGATTTGCTTATGACTTTGATAATAAAGTTCAAGAAAAAGATGAAGCTGTATTCACTGAATCAATTGAAGCATTTAAAAAAGCGAAAACTATTAAATTTAACTCATTTATTACAAATGAAGAAGCTTTAATTTTACAAAAGATATCAGATAAAACTGGTGCCAGATTAGTAAATGAAGATGCAAGAAGATATCAAGAGTTTTTATCTAATTACTCTTCAACTTCAGGAACATCTTTATACTCTTCAACATTAACAGCTGTTCATGATTCAAACTTTGTAATTTCTGTTGGATCTTATTTAAAATCTGATTTACCAAATGCAAGATATGCATTAAATAACTCAGTTATTATGAATAAAGGTGCTTCTTTATACTTCCACCCAATTGCAGATCCAGTAATGGAAAAAATTGGTAAAAAAGGTAAAACTACAGACTTTATTTATCATGATGCAATGGCACAAGAATCAATTCTTTACTTTATTCTTTATAAGTTTGCAAATGACTTACCTGAGAACGTTAAAACATATATCGATTCATTAACAGAAAAAAGAACTAAAACTGTAACAGAAACAATCAAAGAAAAAGTTACTGAGATTGTTAAAAATGAAGAGACTGGTGAAGAAAAAGAAGTTTCTAAAATGGTTCCAAAGAAAGTTTCAAAAGAAGTAGAGTATGAATATATTTCATTATTAGAAGACTTTAATAAAGATGAAACTTTTATTGAACTAATTGATACTATGTTAGCTAAAAAAGATACTTATTCATTAATGGTTGGGGAAGATTTAATTACTCATCCAAATGCACAAAACTTAGCAAAACTTTGTGGTCTTATTTCTAGATGCACAGAATTTAACGTAGTAATTATCCCCACTTCAACTAATACATTAGGTGTTTCACAAATTTGTACACTTAGCAATGAAGAGCATGGATTTGTTGTAGGTTACAATGAAAAAGCAGATTTCGAAATTTCTTCTTTAGGTGATGGAAACTTAGATATGCCAGCACTTAATCAACAAGAAGGAACATTTACAAATATTGATAGAAAAATCATTCCTACAAATGCAGCAGTTGGATATAAAGGTTATACATTAAATGAAATTGCAAATGTAATTTTAAATGATGATGTTGAACACACAATTGATTATACAGCTTCTTTACCCGTAGATAATGGATATCAATCACTTGAATTTGATTCATTACCTAATATGTTTGGAAATGATAGAGTTGAGTATAGAGGTTATGATTTAAAAGCTAATAATTGTGATTTCAATGATAATATTAAAGAGATTAGTTCTAAAAAATTAGAACTTAAAGATAATGAAATTGTAATTTATAAAGCTAATCCAATTAATCAATTTAATGAATTTACAGCCATGTCTCATGAATTTAAAGATGAAATTCAATCAGGTATTTTCTTCTCAACAGCAATGTTTGAGAAGTTAGAACTTGAAGATGGAAGTTGCGTTAAAGTAAATTCTAATAATGAAATATTAGAATTAAATGCATTTATTGATATTCAAATTGAAGGTGAAATTGCTTATGTTTCTACATTTGATAAAAATTCACCATCAAAAGCTTTATTTAATACTTTTAGATATAACACAGCTGTAGTAGAAAAGGTATAATATGGAAACAAGTATTATAATAGAAACGATTGTAAAGGTAATAATAGTTTTAACAGTATTTTCTGCACTTGCAGGATTTACAACATATATTGAAAGAAAAATATTAGCATTTATGCAAAGAAGACTAGGGCCTACAAATGTGGGTCCTTATGGTCTTTTACAAATTGCAGCAGATGGTATTAAACTTTTTACAAAAGAAGATTTTATTCCTGCAAATGCAAATAAACCTATTTTTATGGTTGCTCCACTAATTACTGCAGCAACTGCATTTATTGCAATGAGTGCTATTCCTTTCTTCCCTGAATTTGAGATGTTTGGTTATACAGTAAGACCAATTATTTCTGATATCAATGTTGGGGTTTTATTTGTAATGTCTGTTGGAGCAATTGGACTTTATGGACCATTATTAGCAGGGATGAGTTCTGCAAATAAATGGGCACTTCTTGGAGGTGCAAGAACTGCAATACAACTTTTATCATATGAAGTAGTATCGGGACTTTCACTTTTAGCACCTTTAATGATGGTAGGATCTTTATCTTTAATAGATATCAATAACTATCAAGCAGGTGGAATTACTTCCTGGATTATTTGGTCTCAGCCTTTAGCCTTTATATTATTTACAATTGCTGGTTTTGCTGAAACAAATAGAACACCGTTTGATTTACTTGAACATGAAGCTGAGTTGGTTGCTGGTTATGCAACTGAATATTCAGGTATGAGATGGGGTATGTTCTTTATTGGAGAATATGCAAACCTTTTCACAATTTCATTTTTAATTGCACTTATTTTCTTAGGTGGATTTGAACCTTTATGGTTTATTCCAGGTGGTCTTGCAATTATATTAAAAGTGATGTTCTTAATTTTCTTATTCTTATGGACAAGAGCATCTTGGCCACATATTAGACCGGATCAGTTAATGTGGTTATGTTGGAAAATATTAATGCCTTTAGCAGTACTAAATATTTTAGTTACTGCTTTAGTGCTGATGGTTTAAAGGAGATAATTATGGGATTTGAAGAATTTAAAAATAGAAATATATCAGAAGACTATGTTGTAGTTCAAGAAGATAATTATCCAAAAACATCTTGGGATGCATTTAAACAAGTAGTTAGAAGATCTGTAAAAGGTGAATTATTTACAGGTTTAAAAATTACATTTAAGATGATGACGGGAGCACTTTTCAATGGTGAAATGGCAACGGTTCAATATCCATCTGAAAAGTTACCAATAGGACCTCGATATAGAGCAGTACATAAATTACTAGTATTATTAGAATCTGGTGAAGAAAGATGTATTGGTTGTGGATTATGCGAAAAAATTTGTATTGCAAATTGTATTAGAATGGAAACTAGAATTGATGAAAATTCTAGAAAAGAAGTTTTAGAATATACAATTAATATGGGAAGATGTATTTTCTGTGGTTATTGTGCAGAAGTTTGTCCAGAACTTGCAATTGTTCATGGGGGAAGATATGAAAATGCTTCAGAACAAAGAGCATCTTTCTCCCTTAAGGAAGATATTTTAACACCATTTGATCAGTTAAACCAACAAACAGAGTTTGCAGGTTTTGGTTCAGTATCACCAGATGCTGATGAAAAAATTAAAAAAACACCATTGTCGTACTAAGGAGTATATATGTTTGAAATAGTAGCTTTTTGTCTGTTTTCAGTTTTAACTATAACTATGTTTAGTATTACAGTATTAACAAACAATGCATTATATGCGTTAAGTTCATTAGCCGCTGGAATGATTTTTATATCTGCATTCTTTTTTCTATTAAATGCAGATTTTTTAGGAGCTGTGCAGATTGTTGTTTATACAGGTGCCATAATGTCTTTATACGCATTTGGAATGATGTTCTTTGATTCATTATCTGAAGTTAAAGAGAAGGTTAAAAATCCAAGATTAGTGTTTTTATTATCAGGAATGCTAGCTTTAATAGTTGTAGTTATTTTTATCTCTCCAATATTGGGAGAAAATTTAGATGCAAACTTACCAATTAATCCTGCTTATGGAAATACAGTAGATGTTGGTTTAGTATTATTTACTAAATATTTAGTTCCCTTTGAAGTTACTGCAATTATGTTACTAATTGCAATGATAGGTGGAATTGTATTAGCAGGAAAGAAAATGGAAGTATCTTATTCAGATATGACTGAAGAAGAAATTGATGCACATATTGCTGAGCAAAGTAAATTGGAAGCTTCAAAAAAGGATGTTAAATGACACTTAATGCTTATTTGATATTATCAACATTATTATTTTGTATTGGATTAGTTGGAGTAATAAAAAGAAAAAATGTTTTAATGCTTTTCTTTTCAACAGAGATTATGTTAAATGCAGTAAATATTGGACTTGCAGCAATTTCTAAGTTCCATGGTGATTTAGCAGGACAAATGTTTGCATTCTTTATTATTGCAGTTGCTGCTAGTGAAGTTGCTATTGGATTAGGTCTTTTAATTCTTTGGTATAAGAGAACAGGATCTATTAACTTAGATGATATTGCTAGGATGAAGGGGTAATAATGGAAAAATATGTATATATAGCACTATTTGCCCCACTATTTGGTTCTTTAGTGGCAGCTTTATTTTCAATGAGAGAAAAAGTTGCCTTTACAGGATGGTTTACATCGTTTATGTTAGCTGTTTCAATGTTTGCATCTTTAAATCTTTTGTCATTTGTTTATTCAACGGAAACAGTTTTAAATATAACCTTATTTCAATGGATAAAAACTGGTAATTTAAATATTCCTTTTGGATTTATTATTGACCATGTAAGTGTGGTAATGATGTCAGTTGTAACTGTTGTATCAACAATGGTTCATATTCATTCTATTGGTTATATGGAAAATGATGATGGCTTCAATAGATATTTCTCTTATCTTTCAGCTTTTGTTTTCTCTATGCTTGTACTTGTAATGAGTGATAACTTTGCTGTTCTGTTTATTGGATGGGAAGGGGTTGGAGTTTGTTCATGGTTATTAATTGGATTTTGGTATAAAAAAGAATCTGCATCATGGGCAGCTAATGAAGCATTTATTATGAACAGAGTTGGAGACTTAGGTCTTCTTCTTGGAATGTTCTTAATTTATTGGAACTTAGGTTCTTTACAATATTCAATTGTATTTGATTCTATTGGAACTCTTGAAACTAGTACTATTGCATGGATTGGAGTATTACTATTTGTTGGAGCCATGGGTAAATCAGCTCAATTTCCATTACATACATGGCTTGCTGATGCAATGGAAGGACCAACACCTGTATCTGCATTAATACATGCGGCTACTATGGTAACAGCGGGTGTTTATTTAGTTGTTAGATCACATGAATTATATGTTTTAGTTCCTGAAGTTGGTTATGGTATTGCTTGCTTAGGTGCATTTGTTGCAATATTTGCAGCATCTATGGCACTTGTTCATAACGATATGAAAAGAATTATTGCTTATTCAACATTATCTCAATTAGGATATATGTTTGTTGCTGCTGGTCTTGGTGCTTATTGGGTTGCATTATTTCATCTTGTAACTCATGCCTTCTTTAAATCAGTATTATTTCTTGGTGCTGGTAATGTTATGCATGCTATGAATGATGAGCTTGATATTAGAAAAATGGGTGGATTACATAGTAAAATGAAGTCTACTTCAATTATTATGACAATTGCATCTGTTGCTCTTGCTGGTATTTTCCCACTTGCAGGTTTCTTCTCAAAAGACAAAATCTTAGAAGCAGCATTTAATGCAGATGCTTATTTCTTATGGCTTATATTATGGATTACTGCAGGGCTAACAGCATTTTATTCATTTAGATTAGTAATGAAAGTTTTCCATGGAAAACAAAACTATTCAAATGATAACTTCCATCCTCATGAAGCAAAAAGCTTTGTAATTGTTGCAATGATTCCTTTAGCGATTCTAGCAGTTATTGCAGGTTGGTTTGAACATACGTTTGTTGATTTTGTTACTAAAACTTTACCAACATGGGAAGCTAGTAATACTGCACATTCAACTGCTTGGATTCTTATTATTGTGACAAGTGCAATTGCAATTGCTGGTATTTCTTATGCTGTTGTTAAATATAGAAATGGTGGCTTTTCTAAAGACTGGGAAGATAAAAGTATTTATAAACTTTTATCTAATCAGTACTATATCCCACAATTTTATGAAAACTTTATTACAAGACCATATCACAAACTTTCAGTTTGGGTATTTGATGTTATTGAAATAAAAATGATTGATAATACAATTGAAGGAATTGCAAGATTAATTTATAAAGCTGGTGGAAAAGCCAGAGTTATTCAATCAGGTAATTTATCATCGTCATTAAGACTTATGGTTTTAGGACTAATTTTAGGTTTAGTTCTTGCTTTGGTCTTATCGTTATTTGGAGGAGTTAATTAAATGGAAAATATCTTATCTATGCTGATATTTTTTCCAGCAGTAGCTGCAACTGTAGGATTTATGATTCATAAAGATTCTATGAGACAGTTTGGTGTTGTTGTTACTATTGTTGAGTTTGTATTAGCTCTTTTATTATGGTATCACTTTGATACTAATGTTGCTCAAATGCAATTTGTTCAGACAATACCACTTATTAGCTCTTATGGTATCAATTATGTAGTTGGTATTGATGGTGTTTCATTATTTTTAATCATTATGATTACTTTTATGACTATGATTGCTGTAATTGGACTTACTGAAAAAAGAGCAGTTAAAAATTTAATGATTACAATACTTTACCTTGAAATGACAATGGTAGGAGTATTTGTATCATTAGACTTAATTATGTTCTATATATTCTGGGAATTAACGTTAATTCCAATGTTTTATATTATTGGATTTTGGGGAGCTGAGAAAAGATTTCACGCTGCTATCAAGTTCTTCTTATATACATTTATAGGTTCATTAATTATGCTTATAGGTATGTTGTATTTTGGATATATTTATCATGAAACTACAGGTGTTTGGAGCTTTAATTTACTCGATTGGTATAGTGTTGTTTTACCATTTGATGTACAATTATGGTTATTTATTGCATTCTTCTTTGGATTTGCAGTAAAAGTACCAATGTTCCCATTCCATACTTGGTTACCTCTTGCACATAGTCAAGCACCAACTATTGGTTCTATTGTACTAGCTGCAGTATTATTAAAAATGGAAACATATGGATTTATTAGATTCTCTCTTCCTTTATTTCCAGATGCGAGTGTATACTTTATGCCATTTATGGCAACGCTAGGAATTATTGCTATTATTTATACTGCAATGGTGGCTTATGCACAAGAAGATATGAAACAAATGATTGCGTACTCTTCAATCTCACATATGGGTGTAATTATTCTTGGAGTATTTGCATTAAATGTTGAAGGAATTTCTGGAGCAGTATTCTTAATGATTGGACATGGTATTGTTTCAGGAGCACTATTTATGAGTGTTGGTGTTCTTTATGATAGAAGAAAAACTAAGATGATTAAAGAGTTCGGTGGATTAGCTAAAAATATGCCAATGTTCGCACTTGTTTATGCAGTTGTTTTAATGGCATCTATTGGATTGCCTTTAACCATTGGATTTGTTGGTGAGTTCTTATCACTACTTGGATTCTTCAAAGTTTCACCAATCTTGACATTTATAGCATCTCTTACTATTGTATTAAGTGCTGTTTATATGTTGGCAATGTACAAAAGAACATTCTTTGGGGAGCTTATTAAAGAAGAAAATAAAGTTATGAAAGATATTCATGGACGTGAACTTTTAGCTTTAGGATCACTTGTATTTTTAATAATATCTTTAGGTATTTATCCAAAAGTTATATTAGAACCTCTTGATATCTCAGTTCAGAAAGTTATAAAAATTATGGATGTTAAATCTGTAGAAGAAAGAACAAAAGAACGATTACGTTCTTTAAACACAATTGGGGAGCTTAAATAATGGAACCTATTTCAATTAATATTGACTCTTTAAACTTAGGAACTTTAGCTCCAATGCTTATTGCAATAATTGGGGCAATTAGTATTTTATTAACAGATTTATTTAATAAAGAAAAACACAAATCTTTATATGTAATTTTAGTAGTATTATTTTTAGTATTTGATTTATTTACGCTTCTTGCATTTAATGGTAAACCTGATGGTATGTTTGATTTAATGCTTCTTGATGGTATTGCAATCTTATCTCAATGTATTATTATTGGTGGTGCGATACTATTTGTATTCTTGTTTTTATCAAAACTAAGATTCCAAGAATTTAGATACGCTGAATTTTTTGCACTTTATTTATTTACAGTTGCGGGTTTCCAGTTTATGGTAAGTTCTGATTCTTTAATTTTAATTTTTGTTGGATTAGAAACAGCATCTTTATCATTATATGCAATGATTGCAATGCATAATAGAATGACATCAATTGAAGCAGCTGTTAAATACTTTACTATGGGTGCTTTAGCTGCTGCATTCTTCGCTTTTGGTGCGATGATTTTTTATGGTATTACTGGTTCTTTAGATTTATCACAAATCTCAGAAATCATAGTTCAAGAAAACTTCTTATCTAGTGAAAACTATGCAAATTATGTATTTGTATTAACAGGATTTGTATTTATCTTTGCAGCACTTGGATTTAAACTATCTTTATTTCCATACCATGTATGGGTTCCAGATGTGTATCGAGGTTCAAGTTCTGCAATGGCAGGGTTCTTATCAGTTGTTCCTAAAATGGCAGGTTTCGTTGTTGCTATTAGATTCTTTGAAGTATTTATTGCTAGTGACGATATTATTATTAAAACTATGCTTTATGTAACAATTGTTTTAACAATAACAGTACCAAACTTAATAGCCTTGCACCAAACAGATATTAAAAGAATGCTTGCTTATTCTTCAATATCAAATGCAGGTATGGCTATGGGTGCAGTTTATATTGGAACAACACATGCAACATCAGCACTATTTTTATACTGGATATTATTTACAGTAACCAACTTTGGTGCTTTTGGTATGTTATGGTTAAATAGAGGAAAAGAATCAAAAGATTATGAATCTCCATATACTTTTGAAAAATATTCAGGATTAGTTCAAATTTCACCATTTGCAGCTTCAATCCTTGCAATGTTCCTTTTTGCATTAACAGGACTTCCTCCATTTGCATTGTTCTGGGGAAAAATGTATCTAATTGCTAGTGCTGTAAATGCAGGTCAAATTGCATTAGCTGTAATTATTGTATTAAACTCTGCAATTGCAGCTTATTACTATTTAAGACCAATTTCTTATATGTTCTTAAAAGATCCAATAGAAGGTGCTAATACTAAGTTTATGCAAAATGCCTCAACACCTATGAAATCAGTAATAGGTATTTGTGTATTTCTTACAATTATTTCAGTATTAATGGTAGAACCATTATTACAAATTATAAATTATTACGTGACTAGCGCGGGATTTTAGATAAATATTCTAAGCATTTAGTAATAAATGATTAAATGCTTAGAATTATTGTAAAATCTATTTATGAAAAAAATCTTTTTTATATTAATCTTTTCTTTCTCTTTTCTTTTTTCTAATTCTTTAGGTTTAACACAGAATGATATTGTAATTTTAAAGAAATTAAAAACACTTACTGATGATAAAATGATGAAGTATTCCTTAATGGCAATTGCAATAAAGGAATCATCTTTAGGAAAATATATAATAAATTCAAAAAGTGAAGATTATGGTCTATTTCAAGCAAATATAAAAACAGTGCTAAAAAGACAGAAAGTAAAAGATAACTCTTACAATAGAAGTATTTATGCTCAAAAATTAATTAATGATGTAGGTTTTGCAACAGCAAATGCAATTATTGAATTAAAATATTGGAGAAAAGTACATAAGGATAATTGGTTTAAAACTTGGTCAAGTTATAATACGGGATGGAATTACAATAGTAAAACTGGTGTTAAGTATGCTACTAAAGTATTTGATATTATTAAAAAACTAAAGTTAGAGTATAAATTATAAACTTTTCACATATAACCAAGGCATAAACCACAACTTGCTACAATCACATTAATAAAACTAAGGACTGCTTTTGAAAACAATAAGTGTTGCTCACTCACCTGATGCTGATGATATATTTATGTACTATGCTATTAAATTTGGTTGGGTAACTCCTAATGATGCTAAATTTACTAATATTGCTGATGATATTGAGACATTAAATAAGGCTACTTTAAAAGGTGAATATGATATTTGTGCTATATCTTTTGCTCTTTATCCTTTTGTAAAAGATGATTATGCTCTTCTTAAAACTGCAGTTTCTTTTGGAGAAGGCTACGGACCTAAACTTATAAAGAAAAAAGGTACAAGATTAAAGAAAAACTTTAAAGTTGCACTTAGTGGTGAATTTACTACTAATGGTCTTTTATTTAAAATCGCCTATCCAAATGCAAGAATTACATATATGAACTTTTTAGATATTGAACAAGCTGTTATTGATGGTACTGTTGATGCTGGGGTTTTAATTCATGAATCAATTTTAAATTTTAGTGATGAACTTGAAGTTGAACGTGAGTTATGGGATATCTGGGTTGAATTAAGTGGAGGAGCTTTACCTTTACCTCTTGGTGGAATGTGTATAAGACGTTCACTTCCTCTTCATAGCTCAATTGATTATGAAAATACATTAATTAAAGCTGTTGATGTAGCAAATAAGAATAGAAAAGTATTAGCTCCTATGTTACTTGATAAAGGACTAATTCGTGTTGATGCAGATACTTTAGATACATATTTAGATCTTTATGCAAATGATAATTCAGTTGAATTAAGTGAACTTCAATATAAAGCTTTAGATAAGTTATTTGAATTAGGATACAAAAATGGATTTTATGAGAACTTAATAAAATCACAAGATTTTTTAATTCCTAGTGAATATAAAGAATTAAGAGAAAAATAGACTAAGATGGAAAACTATTTTAAAGAGTTAGACTTTTCTAGATACTCATCAATTAAGATTGGACCTAAAGCAGAAGTTTTAGTGATTAATAAAATAGGTGAATATAAAGATTATCAAATACTGGGTCGTGCTAACAATGTATTAGTTTCACCCAATCATCCAAAATTTGCAATTTTAGGTGAGGAATTTGATTATATAAGAAAAGAGGGTGATTTACTTTATGTAGGTTGTGCAACAACTTCAGGTAAACTTTTAACTTATACTCGTAATAATGATATTGCAGACTTAGAATTCTTAGCAAAATTACCTGGAAATATGGGTGGGTTAGTTAAGATGAATGCAGGATTAAAATCTTGGGAAGTATTTAATTATATTCATTCTATTAAAACTAAAGATGGATATATAAAAAGAAATGATGTAGAGTATTCATATAGGCATACAAAACTTGATACAATTGTTTATGAAGTTGTTTTTAACGTTTCATATGGATTTTCAAAAGATAAATTAAAAGAGTTCAATAAAATGAGAGATAATCAGCCTCATGTACCAAGTGCAGGTTCTTGCTTTATTAATCCAGAAGGTGATTATGCTGGAAGGTTAATTGAGGCAATTGGATTAAAAGGTTTTAATAAAGGGGACATGTCTTTCTCTATGCAGCATGCAAACTTTTTAGTTAATAATGGTGATGGAACATATGAAGATGCGATATATTTAATTAAGCTAGCCAAAAGTAAAATCAAAGAGCAATTTAATATAGATATAAAAGCAGAAGTAATAATTTATTAGCAATATCAATTAGTTTATGATAGAATGCAAAATTCAAAATAATATAAGGTTTTTTTTAGTGAAGAATTTAGTAATAGTCGAGTCACCTGCAAAAGCAAAAACAATATCAAAATTTTTAGGAAGTGATTACGTAGTAATGGCTTCAATGGGACATGTAAGGGATTTACCAAAATCAAAATTAGGTTTTGACCCTGAAGATAACTTCAAACCTAAATATTTAATATCAACAGATAAAAAGAAAGTCATCACTGATTTAAAAAAACATATTAATAAAGATACAACAATTTACCTAGCGGCCGATGAGGATAGGGAAGGAGAAGCTATTGCTTGGCACTTAATCCCTGCACTTAAAATAGAGAATAACCCTATTAAAAGAATTGTATTCCATGAAATTACAAAAGATGCAATTTTAAAAGCTTTAGAAAACCCTAGAGAAGTTGATCAGCACTTAGTTGATGCTCAGCAAGCAAGAAGAATACTTGATCGTGCCGTTGGATATGAACTTTCACCATTATTATGGAGAAAAGTTAGATATGGTTTATCTGCTGGTCGAGTTCAAAGTGTTGCTGTTAAAATTATCGTAGATAGAGAAAATGAAATTAGAGAGTTTAATCCAGTTGAGTATTGGAAAGTTAAATCTGAGTTTTCAAATCCTTCATTAAAATCAGAATTAGCAAAAATAAATGGTAAAACTGCAAAAGTTACAAATGAAGCAGAAGCTAAAGAAATTGAAGCTTCTATTAATATGGGTAATTTTGTATTAAATGATATTGAAGAAAAAGATTCAAAAAGAAATCCAGCCGCACCATTTACTACTTCAACACTACAGCAAGAGGCCAGTAGAAAACTTGGTTATTCAGTTAAGCAAACAATGGTTATTGCACAACAGCTTTATGAAGGAAATGTAGGGAATATTCCCAATCATACTGGTGGTTTAATTACATATATGAGAACAGATTCATTAAATCTTTCTAAAGTAGCAACAAGTGCTGCAAAAGAAGTAATTGAAACTGAATATGGAAAAGATTACTCATTAAGTAGCCCAAGAGCTTATAAATCAAAAGCTAAGGGTGCACAAGAAGCACATGAAGCAATTAGACCAGTTGATTTGAGTTTAAAACCAAGTGATATTAAAGCATATGTTGATAGTTCACAATATAAATTATATTCTTTAATTTGGAAAAGAACACTTGCTACTCAAATGGCAGCAGCAAAAATAGCTAATACAACATATAAAATACAAGCAGGAAAAAATTCAGAATTTGAGTTCCAAACAAAGGGACAAAGAATCATATTCGCTGGATTTATGAAAGCTTATACTGAAGGTAGTGATAATCCAGAAGGTGCACTTGATAGTACTGAGAAAATTCTTCCTACTATTAAAAAAGGAACAGTTTTAGATTTAGAAAAACTAGATTTAGAGCAGTTATTTACAAAACCACCTGCACGTTATACAGAAGCTTCATTAGTTAAAAAACTTGAAGCTGAAGGTATTGGACGACCTTCTACATATGCTCCAACAATTTCTACTATTCAACAAAGAGAATATGTAGTAAAAACTGAAGATAAGAAGCTTACTCCAACACCAACTGGCGAAATTGTAAACTCATTTTTAGCTGATCACTTCTCAGATGTTATCAATCTTGGTTTTACTGCAAAAATTGAAGAAGAATTTGATGATATTGCAGAAGGTAAAATTGCTTGGGAACAAGTAATGCAAGAGTTTTATGGTAGTTTTAAAAAGACTATTATTGAAAAAGAAGAGACAGTAAATAAAGAAGATTATTTACAAATTAGAGAAATAGGTACAGATCCTAAATCAGGTAAACCTATGAGTGCAAGAGTTGGAAGATTTGGTCCATTTGTTCAAATTGGTACAAAAGATGATGAAGAAAAGCCATTATTTGTAGCAATTCCAAAAGAATTAAACATGGATACAATTACTATGGATGAAGCACTGTTTTTATTCACACTTCCTAGAGTTGTAGGGCAAACTTCAGATGGTGAAGATATTAAAGCAAATATTGGTAGGTTTGGCCCATACTTACAAATTAAAAGTGCTTACTTCTCTTTAAAAACTGATGACCCATATAAAATTGAATTACCAAGAGCATTAGAGGTAATTGCCGAAATAACTGAAGCAAAAGCAAAAGCTACGATTAAAGTTTTTGAAAAAGAAAATATTCATGTTCTTATTGGAAGATATGGGGCTTACATTAAACAAGGTAGAAAAAACTATAAGATTCCAAAAGGAAAAGTTGCTGAAGACTTAACCCTTGAAGAGTGTGAAGAAATTATTGCAAAAGATCCTAAATCTAAAACGGCTACAAAAAAAGCACCTGCTAAGAAAACTGCGGCAAAAAAGCCAGCAGCTAAAAAAACTACAAGTAAAAAAGCACCTGCTAAGAAAACTGCAGCCAAGAAACCAGCTGCAAAAAAAGCTACTGCAAAAAAGACTCCTACTAAAAAAGAGTCAAAGTAACAAACTATGAAAATTGGTATTCTCTCAGATAGTCACTTTAAAAGTGACTATACTAAAGATGTAATAGATTTTTTAAAAGAAAATGATTGTCAATATTTAATACATGCAGGTGATCTTTGTATTGAAGAAAACTTAAAACTTTTAGAAAACTCATCTTTACCTTATGTTAGTGTTTTCGGAAATAATGATATGAATCTAGTCTCTATTTCAAATAAATACGTAATAAAACAAGAACCATATTATTTTAAAATCAAAGATATCAAATTTAAGCTTATGCATATGCCATATCATTTAAATGGAGATACAGATATTATAATTTTTGGGCATACGCATATGTTTGAATGTGAATATAAAAATAATACATTGTTTATAAATCCTGGTGAAGTGTGTGCTAGGGAAAAGCCACATATAGAATGCGCGCTACTAGAAATTAATGAAAATGAGTATATAATCTCACACTATTTTAAAGAAATAAATAAAAAATTTTATGAAAAAGAAGAATATAAATATGAACGATAAATTTAAAACTACGGATGAAATATTTTTATGTGCAATTTGTAATGTAGAAAGTGGTACATGTAATGAAGACTGTAAATTTTGTACACAAAGTGTAAGATATAAAGCAGATATCCAAAGATATAAGCTTAAAGAAATTGAACAAATTGTCAATGAAGCAAGATCTGCAAGAGAAAATGGTGCCGTTGGGTTTTGTTTAGTAACTGCTGGACTTGGACTAACGGATAAAAAAACTAAATTCATAGCCGAAACTGCAAGAGCAATTAAGAAAGAGAACTTAGGTTTAAGATTAATTGCATGTAATGGTACAGCCTCTGTTGAGCAATTAAAAGAATTAAAAGCTGCTGGTGTTGATAACTATAATCATAACTTAGAAACATCAAGAGAATTTTATCCTACGATTTGTACGACACATCCTTGGGATGATAGATATCAAACTTGTTTAAATGTTAAAGAAGCTGGTTTACAGCTTGTTTGTGGTGGAATTTTTGGTATGGGTGAAACACAAGAGGATAGAATTTCTATGATTAAATCTATTGCATCTTTAGATCCTATGAATGTTCCTTTAAACTTTTTCCATCCAAATGAAGCTTTACCAATAGTTGAAAATACAATTACAAGAGAAGAGGCTTTCGATTTAGTTGAATTATCAAGAAAAATGATTCCAAATGCTCATAAAATTATGGTTGCAGGTGGTAGAGAATTGATGTTTGGTGAAGAGCAATATGAAATCTTTAACAGAGGTGCAAATGCATTTGTTATTGGTGATTATTTAACAACTACTGGTAAAACTCCAAAAGATGATGTTGAAGCTCTTGAAGCATTAGGATTTAAAATAGCGAAACATGTAATAAAAATGCCAGAGGAAAAATAAGGCCTTTTAATGACTGAAGAAATATTAATAATTATCACAGTATCTCTAATAATATTTACTTCACCATTAATAGCGAAGTTATTAAAACTACCAACTATTACAGTTGAAATAATGTTAGGTGCTCTTGCTGTTTATTTTTCATTTATTGTAGAGCATGCAATCCTTCATTTAGTTGCAGAGTTAGGATTTTTATATCTGATGTTTTTAGCAGGACTTGAAGTTGATTTAAAAAAACTTGTGAATATATCCCCTTCAGTTTTAAAAAAATCTTTAATATACAATCTTATACTCTTCTCGCTGTCTGGATTAATTACTTGGTATTTTGATTTAAGTTATTTGTTTATTGCTATACTTCCTTTAATATCTATTGGGCTGCTAGCAGCTTTAAAAAAAGAGTATGGTGATGTAGAATGGATTAGATTATCTATTGTTGTAGGACTTATTGGTGAGATTGTATCTATTTTTGCCCTTACTACTGTATCTGCTGCTTTAGAATTTGGAATAAATTTTGAATTCTATAAAACAATGATTTTATTTATAGCTTTCTTAATTTCAATGTTATTTATATATAAATTATTTCATAATCTAATTTGGTGGTATCCTGGAATTAAAACATATTTAATGCCAGAGAAAGATCATCAAGAGCAAGATATTAGAATGTCAATGGCGATTTTCTTTTTAATGATTACTGTTATGATGTATTTACATTTAGAAGTTGCATTTGGAGCATTTATTGCTGGGACTTTTATTACTACATTTTTTGAAGAACATAATAAGCAATTACCCCATAAATTAGAGCACTTTGGCTTTGGTTGGTTAGTTCCTATTTTCTTTATTTCTGTTGGAGCATCATTCGAGATAGAAGCTATTTTTCAAGAAGGTTTAGTTGCTAAAGCCTTACTAATTACAATTGCGATGATTGTAATTAGATTAATTGCATCAACACTATTTATAAAAGATATTGGATTAAATAAGTTCTTTATGTTAGGTTTATCTCATGCTATGCCATTAACGCTTTTAATTGCAGTAACAACAATAGCTTACAATAATCATTCTATTACTCAAGAATATTATTATGCATTTATTTTAGCAGCTATATTAGAAGTATTAATTGTAATGATAGCTATTAGAATATTATCACAGTTTATCAGTTCGAAGGATAGTAATTAAATTGTTTTTATATTCAACCTTATAATTACTTGGGTTTTCAGATAATAAAATTACAACTCTATAAAACATCTCTTTTTTATGATTTCCAATAGCAATTTTTTTAAAGTTTGTAGATTCTAAACTCTCTCTTTTTGTATAAAAATTCTTATTTGCTTTGTAATCAATAATAATTTTATTTTCTTTTTCTAAAGTGAATTTCTTAGATATACTGTCATCTGTGTGGATAATTAATTTATTATCATTGTATTCAACGTTTAAAAAATCTAAAAGTACTTTTGTTTTCATATTCATAGTGTCATCAAGAATATCTGTTCTAGGTTTTACATAAACAATTTGTTTAGGCTCAAGCATTTTATTTCTTTCTAACTCTTTTTTTAGTAATTTTTTTGCTTTACTTTCTGACTGAACTTGAGCTTTTTTAATTAATTTTTTAACTTCTTTTTTTGAATAAGTTTTTTCTACTTTTAAAGCAGGTTTTAGTTTTTTTATAGCTTCTTTAACTTTATTCTTATTTTCATTGTTTTTAGATGTACTTGACATCTTCTCTTGCATTTCTTGAATATAAGCAGATTCATTTATAGAATTATCATCAATTTCATTTTGTTCAATAATTCTCGCAGCTTCTTCTTCATAAGCATTTGTTGCTTCAAATGGATTTTCTCTTGCATTTAAATTAAATGCTAAAATAATTGTTAATGTAAATAAAAATAAAGTTTTCATTCTTCAGGCTCCAAGTTTTTTAATTCAAAATATTCTTTTTGTAAATAAGCATTATCTTCTTGTAGTCTAGTAATCTCTTTTTCTAAATAAATTTTCTTATGTTTTAAAGAGCTATAAACTTCCAATGAATTATCTCCAAAAAGAGTATTTGCTACGTGATAAGAAAGAAATATAGTAAGAGCAATAGAAGCTATTACAATTACTATAAATTTTCTGTAACTACGTAAAAAGTTTTTCATTAATATTACTATTTAGAGAAAGGTGCTTTTCCTAAATATTCTGCATAAGCAATTTCTGAACCAATTTCTAATAATCGGTTATATTTAGCGATTCTATCACTTCTTGCAGTTGAACCAGTTTTAATTTGACCACAGTTTAATGCAACAGCAAAGTCAGCAATAAATGTATCTTCACTTTCTCCTGATCTATGAGACATAACACAATTGTAGTTATTTCTTTGAGCTAATCTAATTGTTAACATAGTTTCAGAAACTGATCCAATTTGATTTGGTTTAATTAAAATTGAGTTTGCAATATTTTTATTAATACCTTCATTTAAAATTGAAGCATTAGTAACAAATAAATCATCACCAACTAATTGAACTTTATCACCAAGAACATCAGTTAATATTTTCCATCCATCCCAGTCATCTTCACTTAATCCATCTTCGATAGAAACGATTGGATATTTAGAACATAAATCCGCATAGTAATTTACTAATTCTTCAGATGTAATCTCTCTATTTTCTGATTTTAATACATAAAGACCTTTATCATTAATTAATTCAGATGCCGCAACATCAAGAGCAAGTGCAACTTGTTCTCCTGGTTTATATCCAGCTAATTCAATTGCTTTCATTATTACTTGTAAAGGTTCTTCATTTGATTTTAAGTTTGGAGCAAATCCACCCTCATCACCAACAGCAGTTGATTCACCCATTTCATCAATAACTTTTTTTAAGTGTTGATAAATTTCTGCAGTAGCTCTTAATCCTTCATTGAAGTTTTCAAACCCAACTGGCATAATCATATATTCTTGGAAATCAACAGAGTTATTAGCATGTTCTCCACCATTAATGATATTAAACATAGGTACGGGCATAGTCATTGCATTTGCTCCACCTAAATATCTATATAATGGAATATGAAGTGAAGTAGCAGCTGCTCGTGCAACTGCCATAGAAACACCTAGAACTGCGTTTGCTCCTAATTTAGCATAATTGTCTGTTCCGTCTAAATCTTTCATCGTTGCATCTATTTCAGCTTGATTAAAAGGACTTAATCCTAATAACTCATCTGCAATAACAGTGTTTACATTTTCTACTGCTTTTAAAACACCTTTTCCTAAGAATCTAGTATCACCATCTCTTAATTCTAATGCTTCTCTTTTCCCAGTACTTGCACCACTTGGTACAATCGCACTTTCTTTAGTTCCATCACTTAATACAACAGTTGCTCTTACTGTTGGGTTTCCTCTTGAATCTAATACTTCGTCTGCGTATACATTGTCAATAAATACCACGTAGTTCTCCTATTCTTTATAATTTGTATGATTATATCTAAAATTTGTTTTTTGTTTGCTTTTGTAGAGTGTGTTTAGTAGTTTGTATTGTTATCTTGGATAATGATAAATCAAAGAGAAAGTTCCCTTTGATTATTAAATATTATTCTGAATCTTCGTCTTCTGCTGCATCTTTTGCACCATCAATTAATTCATCATTTACACCCATTGCCTCTAAAATTTTATTCTCTATTTCAAGTGCAATTTCTGGGTTTTCTCTTAAGAATACTTTTGAGTTTTCTTTTCCTTGTCCAATTTTAGAATCACCGTATGAGAACCATGATCCAGCTTTATCAACAATATCAAGTTTAACACCATAATCTACAAGTTCTCCCATTTTAGAGATTCCTTCTCCAAACATGATATCAAACTCTGCTAATTTAAATGGAGCTGCAACTTTATTTTTTACAACTTTAACTTTTACTCTATTTCCGATTGAATTTTCACCTTGTTTAAGTGTTGCAATTCTTCTAATATCAAGTCTAACTGATGAGTAAAATTTAAGTGCATTTCCACCCGTTGTAGTTTCTGGGCTTCCGTATCCTGTCATTCCAATTTTCATTCTAATTTGGTTAATAAAGATTACTGTTGTATTCATTTTATTTAATAAACCAGTAATTTTTCTAAGTGCTTTTGACATAAGTCTCGCTTGAACACCAACTTGCTGGTCATCCATATCCCCGTCAATTTCTACTTTTGGAGTAAGTGCTGCAACTGAATCAATTACAACTAAATCAACAGCACCAGATCTGATAACTGTTTCTAAAATTTCTAAAGCTTGCTCACCATAATCAGGTTGAGAAACAAGTAAGTTATCAATATCAACACCTAAGTTTCTTGCATAGATAGTATCTAAAGCATGCTCTGCATCAATAAATGCACAAACTCCACCAGCTTTTTGACACTCAGCAATTGCATGTAAAGTTAAAGTTGTTTTACCAGAAGATTCAGGTCCATAGATTTCAACTACTCTTCCTTTTGGAATCCCACCAACACCAAGTGCTAAATCAAGTCCTAGTGAACCTGTACTAATTGCTTCTGTTGGTACTACTTCTTTGTCACCCAATCTTATTAAAGTACCTTTTCCAAATGCTTTGTCAATTTGTTTTATAGCTAAGTCTAGTGATTTTTTTTGATTATCATCCATGTATTTTCCTAATATTTTGTTTCTATTATTTATTTATGAGAGAATTTTAGCAGATTTATTTTGAATTATTAATTATATTACAAATTGTAAGATTTTCGATTATTCATAATGTGTCCACATTCTAATAACCTTTATAGTTTTCTCTTCCTCGCAAATTTCATATATCAATCTATGCTGTATATTTATCCTTCTTGAATAGGCTTCATTCAAATCACCCATTAGTTTTTCAAATGAAGGTGGATTTTGTAATGGATTTAATTTTATAATTTCTAAAAGTTTTTTAGCTTTATTATCTAATTTTGAAGCAGTTAATTTTTTTGTATCTTTTTGTGCTTGTTTTGTATAAACTAATTTCCATTCTACCATTCTATTTGTTCATCACACTCTTCAATTGGAGTATTCAATCCGTCTATTATTGATTCTTTCATATTTGAAATTGATGTTAAATATAGCGTTTCTTGAATTGCATTCCAATCTTCTTGTGAAATCATCACTGCATTGTGTTTTTTACTAGTAATTATTATTGGTTCATGCGTTACTGCTGTTTCGTTAATAAGATTAAAGATATCAGCTCTTACTTTTGTAGCACTTAAGATTTTTGACATTTATTATCCTTTAAATAATTGTACAGTATTACGTACATAATGTCAATATGAAGTTTTTATATTTAATATTTATGATTTGTTTTTTTCATTGTTAGAGATTTTTTCTACGGTTTCTATAGTTTTAATATGAGATGTAACTCTTTGTTTCATTGTAAATGACTTTATATGTTTTGCTAGAATTTTTGTATATTTTTTATAGTTTCTAGAATCTTTCTCAAATAATGATAGTTTTTTTTGTATTTTCAATATATCTTTTGGGATGGGACTTCCTTCCATTCTTTAACCTAATAATTATTTTACATAGTAATTATTACATATATCTTCTTAAAGTATTTTTGCATAAAAAAACCTAAGCCAAAATGACTTAGGTTTTTTTTTGTTTTAAAAATATATTTACAAAGGTTATTGTAATAATTTTAAAACATTTTGTTGAACAGAATTTGCTTGAGAGATTGCATATGAACCAGCTTGAGAAATAATGTTTTGTTTGTTGAAGTTTGCAGATTCTGCTGCATAATCAACATCTCTAATAATAGACTCAGCAGCTAAAATATTAGTTTGCGTAGTAGCCATATTTCTAATAGATGATTCTAATTGATTTTGAGTAGAACCGAATACTGATCTATTCTCATTAAGTTGAGTTAACGATCTATCAATAACTGCAAGACTACTATTTGCTAATGCAGATGTTAATGTAGTTGCATTTTTTACTGATGCTAAATTATCTGCAGTAGTAGTACCTGTAGAAGTTATAGGTGTATCATTATCTGAATTTGAAACAGTTATTGTTGAACTTGAACCAATAGTAACACTATCTGTCGCTGCACCTACACCATTTACCGTTAAGCTTAATTCTTGACCAGCAAAGTTAACCTCTGTTGCATTTGTACCAAGACTATATGTCCCTCCAGATGCTGTTGAAGTCATTAATCCTGCTCCAACTGCAGCATCTAAAGCTGCTTTTGTTGCATCATCATTTGCAGTAAATGTTACATTTGCTATTAAGTTTACTTCAAGTGAATCCATTTTACCAGTAAACGTAGTACCTATATTTTCTGCATTACCTGCTAGAACAAAAGCCATTTCAGTATCAGCTACAGTTTCTTTAAATGTAGCCGTACCACCAGCGGCAACTGCTGCATTAGTAGTACCCGCTGCAGTTGAACCACCAAGTTCAGCTGTATTAGATGCATTTGCTGTTACGGCTGTGATATCGTAACCTTCATTTTCACCAACTTGGAAAGTAAGTGTTTGTGCATTATCTAATAGATTAGTTCCATTATAATTAGTTTGAGTTGCAATATCATCTAATTGTGTTAAAAGCTTTTTTATATCAGCTTGTATTGCAGCTCTACCATCTTCTGAAGTTGTATCCGTAGCTGCTTGTATTAATTTAGCTTTTACAGTATCTAATATACTTGATTGTTCTCCCATAGCTTTATCAGCAATTTGGATTAATGCAGATGCTGAGTTAGCATTTTGAATACCTTGTCCTAATGAAGTAGCTTGAGTTCTAAGTTTATCAGCGATTGCTAAACCAGAAGCATCATCTGCTGCTTTGTTAATTTTAAGACCAGTAGAAAGTTTTTCTAATGAACTTGAAATACTTTTACCTGTATTTGTAGCTGCTTCTTGAGCAGTAATTGATGAAACGTTAGTATTAATAATCATAATAAATCCTTTTTATTTATGACGTCATTGTGAAATAAATCACCCTTGTTCAACCTTCTTGTTTTACCAAGCATAGAAGAAAAATAGGTCTTTCTTCTTCGGAATCAATTGATTCCTAATTTGTATATATAGAATTGTGACATACCAATTCTTAAAGTTAGATTAAATTATTTATTGTTTTTATCTCTTTTTTAGAATTAATCCAGATTCTATATGATGTGTATATGAAAACTGATCAAAAAGTGCAAAATTCTCAATAGTATGTGTCTTTGTTAGCTCTTCTAAATCTCTATGCAAAGTCTCAGGATTACATGAAACATATATAATTTGCTCAAAATTCTTTACTAAAGCTCTCGTTGTGTCATCAAGTCCTGCTCTAGGAGGGTCTACAAAAATAGAATCAAAGTCATAATCTTTTAAATTTACATCTTTTAATCTTGTAAATACTCTTTTTTCTTCTAGTGCTTCTACAAACTCTTCTGCACTCATTCTAATAAACTCTATTTTAGTATTCTTATTTAACTCACAATTTGTTTTTGCAGACTTGATTGATGTTTTTGATATTTCAGTTGCTAATACTTTATTAAACTTTGAAGATAGAGGAATTGTAAAGTTTCCCCCACCACAGTATAATTCACATAAATCTTTTGAAGAGTCTTTTATATTATTTAAAACCCATTCAA
>Ga0105357_10000050_pt1 | contig 46974 bp, 43 predicted proteins | sample GOMGulsemesocosm_4_FD_83660 | JGI IMG/M metagenome (GOLD analysis project Ga0105357, IMG submission 83660) | Methane-oxidizing microbial communities from mesocosms in the Gulf of Mexico - GOM15B Gulf of Mexico | ecosystem: Environmental > Aquatic > Marine > Cold seeps | place: USA: Gulf of...
GGGCTCAGCATTCACTACTTCATGAAGATTGCCCGCCCTAAAGCAAAAAATATTATTCAAGCCGCAAAATCAGGATCTTCCTCTAATTGAAGTTCCGCATCGCAAATTGATTTCATTTTCGGATAAACTTCAGCCATGTCGGCCAAAATATCGAGCATGGGTGGGTTTTCAAATATGCCGCGATCTTTGACATATTCCATATGCTTGCGCTTGTCCGCGTCATATTCATGAAACAGAGCGTCAGCAGTTCCGTCAAACTCAATAGCCCGAACACCAAATCGGTCGCAGAGTTCTTTATTGAAAGTTGGTGTCACTTTGAAAGTCTGGCTGCCAACTTTCATTGCCACATAACCATGATAGCAGAACATATCTGTTTCCATGAGATCTGCCAATTTTGGAGAGTTCAGGTGATTTTTAACATCAGCAAAGCCAACGCCTGCAGGTATACCAACGCTTCTGAGACACGCCGTCAGCAAAATAGCTTTCGGGACACAATAGGCTGCGTCCAACGCTGCAACGTGACTGGCTTGATAGTTATCCGCAACAAAATCCAACTGATAAGGATCGTAGCGAATATCATCTCTTACAGCATCAAAAAGCCGAATGGCTTTTTTGGTGCTTGATGCTCCCTCCAGCCCGGTAAGGGCATTGGAGACAAAACTCGCGATATTTCGATGTTCATAATCAATATACTGCGTTGATCCAGTCCAACTTTCGGGCACATCTGAAGAGGGCAAGCCAGTGACGTCTAACATGGCGTATTTCCGTTTCTTATTATGATTTAGCTTACTTTACGAAGAAGGAGTAATCTCCGCCCCGCTCCAACGCTTTTTTATAAGCGGGCCGTGCCTGTATTCTTTTCACAAATTCAGCGAGGTTCGGGAGCTGCGCTAGTCCGCCGCGCATATTTGCAGCTTCAATGGGGAACGAAAGCATAATATCTGCAGCACTTAACTCATCGCCTAAGAAAAATGCATTATCGCCAAGTGATTTGCTCAAATACGAAAAGTGATTGATTGTCTCTCCATCGATCCGCGGCATTAACGGAGCGGCGGCATCTCCAAGGCGTCCAGTATATAAACGCAGAAGCAATGGCAGCATGGCAGAACCTTCCGCATAATGCATCCATTCGCTATAGCGAATGCCGAGTGTCGTGCCCCGTTCTGGCGCCAACGTGCCATCATCATACTTTTCGACTAAATACTCAACGATAGCGCCGGTTTCATGGACTTTCAGTCCTTCTTCTTCAAGCACAGGTGATTTCCCGAGGGGATGCACTTCTAGCAACGCAGGCGGCGCCAATCTTGTTTCTGCGTCTCGCTCGTAACGGATCACGTTATACTCTTGCCTCAATTCCTCAAGTAACCAAAGAATACGTTGTGAACGCGAGTCGTTTAGATGATGGATAGTAATCATTTGAAAAACTTTCGGCTGTTTAGATTTGTATTGCTTTTATATAAACGTGCTTCGAACAGGCAATGATGTTTCTAGCCCCACCTTTTCAAAGGGAAGGCGAGCTGTCAACATTCATGGACACAATGACCGTTCCAGAAAGGTAAATTTATTGAGCAGACCAACCACCATCCAAGGTCACCGTGGTACCGGTCATATTCGATGCTGCATCGCTACATAGAAACGCAGCTGCGTCCGCCAATTGTTGCGGCGTTGTAAAGCGCAATGACGGCTCTTTTGACGCCAACAAGCGTTTTGCGGCCTCTTCAATCTCGATGCCGTCTTTTTCCGCGCGCGCCTTAATCTGAGTTTCAACAAGTGGTGTTCGAACCCATCCAGGACAAATAGCATTACAGGTAATTTCCTGTGTGGCATTTTCAAGCGCCGTGACCTTACTAAGGCCAATGATCCCATGTTTTGCGGCAACATAAGCTGATTTTTCAACTGAGGCGACTAATCCATGAACAGACGCCACATTAATTATTCTGCCATAGTTCCGTTTTTGCATGCCGGGCAAAGCTGCAGAAATTGAATGAAATGCACTCGATAAATTGATTGCGATAATATCAGCCCAACGGTCTTTGGGAAAATCTTCGATACGGGCAGTATGTTGAATACCGGCATTATTCACCAAAATATCAACAGACCCAAACATGGCTTCCGTTTCGCTGATCATCGCAGCAATAGCGTCAGCGTCCCGCATATCGGCATTATTATAATGAGCCTGGGTGCTACCAGCATTACTCACTGCCCGTTTTGCGGAATTGATACTGTCGGCATCGCCTAATCCATTAATGACAACTTGCGCGCCAAGAGCCGCGAAATTCTCGGCCATCGCAAGTCCGATGCCACTGGTTGAGCCTGTTACTACGGCTACCCTACCCTTTAGGTCTACGCTCATTATTTTAATTCCCTGCATTTGACTATGTTGCACTGCATCATAGTCAAATTTCAAATATGTGCAGCCTTAAATTCATTTCGCTAAAATTATGAACGAATAACATCTGGAAAAGCGCTGCGAAGTTCAGTCATCATCTGGCTTTGCAAATCACCTTTGGCTGCAAAGCGTATCTTATTTTGATCTTGGTTTTCGGCCCAAGCCATCAACTCGGGATTATCACGGTTTACTATGACACCATGCGTCACTGTTTTTAAGATGAGATCTAAAACATTAGGAGATAGCCGGCCATTAATTTGCGGTATATCTTCCACCAACAAATGAGAACAAATGTCATATTCCAACCCGTGCTGCATAATGGATATGGGGTTTTCCTGAACAATGGCTGTTTCCACAGATCCATTCCATATGACACTGCTAATGCTTGGTTTTTTGTGGTTTGATGCCGGAACAACGGTCCCACCGATAACTGTTTTATCCTTTGAGTAATGACCAACCAGTAAATCTGCAGCGGTAAGCTCCGCAGCCAATTTCTCAGCGCCAACGTTATCTTCCGACAAAACCACAATAAACGGTAGGGCAAAATTTTGATCTGCCGGACACGATGTCTCAAAGGCCAGTCGTCCAATTTCCTCTAGTCGGTCTACACTACCACCAGACAACGGGGCTAAGGTGGGATTTGCATTTACTTCGCAGATTACAGCTCCGGTTTCCCAGTAAGGTTTACTAATATCTGTCGTTAAGAAATCGATACCAGCAATCCTAAGTCCGAGCGTTTTGGCAGCTCTCTCAGCGAGTTTTACATTTTCAGGATGAATTTCTTCCATTGATACGGATTGATAATTAGCGCCCTGACTAACAACATTCAAGAATATATTTTTACCTGCGGGCACTACGTTGTTCCAGTCATATCCCTGTTCTTTCAAGAAATCAGTTACTACAGGAGCTTTTTGCAATTGAAATCGAGGGCCTCCTCCAAACCAATTCCGCCATGGCTTTTTGTTCTCTTTTGCGATCAAACCACCCACTGTACTCTTTCCGTCGCCCACCATAACAGTATTGGGACGCCTAAAAACTCCCACGAATTTTCCGTTAAACACAGTCAACCGATGATCTTCACCTTCGATATGCTTCTCAATTCGTATTTTTGGGTAGAATTTTACCGCTTTTTTACATGCTCTACTCAATTGGTCCATATTTTGAATATTAGGCGTCACTCCGCCGCCTCGCATGCCAGACATGGGTTTTACGACAACAGGAAAGCCTACTCTTTGGACAAATTCTTGGGCTTGGCGTTCTGTGTCTATCCCTTCTGAATATGCAACAGGAAGTCCCGCTTCAGCTAACAAGGCAGACGCCGTCGCTTTATTATCAGCAAATTTCACAGGGCCATGTCGCTCAAAACCTAGTATGGTCCCCAAAAGGGGTTGCTGGTGAGTGCCATAACCATATTGAAAACAGGGCATGGGCCCCGGGAGCCTTCGCCATGGAATTTGGCGATCTTCAGCAGCTTTTAAAATTACTCGTGCTTCATGTTTTAATTTTGTATCTGAGTAGGATTTTTCTAACGTCAAAAATCGTTCACCAATGAAAGCGGCGACCTCTCCATCATTGGCAGCGTTCCCATCAATAGAAGTGATCATCTGTACAATTTTGACTGCAAACCGCAACGAAAGGCGTCCAACAATGTTGGTTTCATGTTCGACAAAAACGTCCCAACAACCATTAGAATTTTTAGGACTTAACTGAATTAAATTACTTGAGCTTTTGACAGCCTTTTGTATCAAAATAGATAAGGCACAAAATTGATAGACGATCGCAGTATCTGTTTCCTCAGGGCATTTTGACAAAATACTTTTTGTGGGAACATCGTAATTTTCCCCCATAAGAAGCAAAATTTGATTGAGTTTTTGCTGCACCTCGTCGAGAGTCGAATGCGTATATTGCTTCAAAGATAATCTACAAACCAGCCCCGATTTTGGTGCAACAAGATTTAAGCTACTTAATGAACTGATCCCAATGATATTTATCAATTTACTATCCCCGATCTTGTAAAGCTGATACGCAAATCTTCTACTATGAGTTTGTTCAACTCAGCGGGTGCCCCCAAGTGAATTTTATCGCTGTCCACTGTTTCTGCCCATGACAACAATTCAGCGTTATTTTTATTTATGAGCACCTTATGTGTGGTGATCGCTAGTATTATATCCAGCACTTGAGTATTCGCAGTCCCGTTGACCTTTGGCATATGTTCCACGAGTAGATGGGTACAGGTTGTATATTCCAAACCCCTCTGTTGAATTCTATTTCCGCTTTCATTAATAACAACAACATCTGCAGCTGAATTCCAGAGAACTGAATTAACCGAAATAGCTGCGTCACCTTGCTGTAATATTGGGGCGCCATCAACAGTTACTGAGTTTTCAGAAAAATATCCGACAACAAAACCATCAGGTTCAATTCGGCGGCAAATATCCTGCGCAATGCCTTCATTGTCTGAGATTACGCAAATAACAGGCAAGGTCACATCTACATTTTTGGGATATGACAGCTCGAAAGCTATTCTTCCTAGCTCGTTTCGGTATTTTGTCACTCCGCCGAACATCAGATCAAATGCCGGTTTAGCATTTACTTCACAAATTGTACCGCCTGTTTCCCAAAATGGTTTTGTAATATCTTCCGTTAAATAATCGACACCCGCAAGTTTCACTCCGACAGTTTTGGCGGCACGTTCTGCCATCTTAATGTTTTCTGGATGAATACCGTCGTCCCATATTGTCTCAAAGGTACCACCCTGACTGATATTCGGCACATTATTGAGAGAAATTTCAACGCCTCTCTCTGGAACGCTGTTCCAGTCAAATCCTTGTTTTTTTAGACAACCTTCCACTTCTGGAATTTTTCGAACATGATATTTTGTATTTCCATGAAACTGGTTTCGCCATGGCTGCAAATTCACCTCCGCTACAATTTCCTCAACGCTCCGAATTCCATCGCCTTTGACAACTGTCACAGCACGTCGGATCGCTCCAACATATTTTCCACCAAAAACAAGAAGACGAAAATCATCCCCCTTAGTATGCTTTTCCACCAGCACTCTTGGAAATTTTTTGCTGGCTATTTCATATGCTTGTCTAAGCTCCGCCTCATTTTGAATATTTGGAGTGACACCGTAGCCTTGCGTTCCCTGCAATGGCTTTACAACAACGGGGTAACCAAATTTATTTACAAAATCAACGGCATGTTCAAAAGAGTTTGTTTTGAGGAAACGAGCGACAGGTAATCCCACCTCTGCCAACAAGGTCGATGTATATGCCTTATCATTGGTAATCATCACACTGACATGGCCTTCAATATCTAAAAGAGTTTCTGTGAAGACTTTCTGATATTTTCCGTATCCATACTGAAAATACTGCCACGATCCAGGGACTTGCCGCCATGGAATATTTCTTTTCTCAGCAGCTAACAAAATTGACCTAACTGCCAGCTTTGGCCCCGAATTAACATACAGTGCCTTCAAGTCTGAAATATTTTTTTCAATAATGGCCGGTAAATTTTCATGAGTATCACCGTTTTCTTGTTTTTTCGTGAGCAACATCATTACCTGATTGGTTAGGTCCACGGCGTATCGGCCAGAAGGCTCAAATTCAAATTCTAGGAATATTTCCCAATACTGGTCGTTTACTGGTCTGTACTTAAAAACCGAAACAGGGCATCCAACAGCGTTCTGAAGCTGGATAATATGAGTGCAATAAAAATATATAATGCTCTCGGCAGCACTTTTTTTGAATTTTTGCTTAATCCGGTTTTGCTCAAGGTAAATTTTGTCATTAAGCACATCAAAACAGGCTTGCAGCTCTTTTTGCAAATCCATCATTTCTGTATTGCTTGTCCCATTAAGAGCAACACGGCACATAAAACCAGATTTTTCCGTGATGAGATTACGACCGTTTAGGGCTCTTAAGCCCATAAATCTGAAAGAAATCATATACCCCCCGATACTATCTTCTTTTGTCGGGTAGACTAGCATTAGTTAGATCGGAATAGGTAGAAAAAAGGCCGTAATAATTGCGGCTAAATTCAAAATTCAGTCAAAAAGATCGCTGCTCATGCTGATTGTCTTTCTTCGATTGGCTGTTCTTTCACCGGTAAATGAATAATCGCGGAAAAAGCGCCAACGCCGATACCAACCCACCACACAAGATCGTACGTTCCGTATTGGTCATATAATGTGCCCCCTAGCCAAACGCCTAGGAATGATCCCAACTGGTGAGAAAAGAACACGATGCCATATAAGGTTCCCATATATTTTACGCCGTAGATTTGAGCAACCAGACCAGATGTAATGGGCACTGTTGCAAGCCACAATGTTCCCATTACAACGGAAAACAGAATGACAGTGGTTGCTGTCATGGGAGACAAGATGAACAGCGCCGATGCCACCGTTCGTCCTACATAAATATAGGTTAGTAAATACTTCTTGGAATAATGCTTACCAAGGGCACCTGCGGCGATGGTCCCGAAGATATTTGCGGCACCAATAAGAGCGAAAGCAAACGCACCCAATGACGATGTCGAACTAACACCGATACTGCGCATGATGCTGTCAACGGGAATGGCGGCACACGCTTCTGCGATATACGCCGGGAAATGGGCGGTGAAGAAACCCAACTGGAAGCCGCAGGAGAAAAATCCGACAAAAATCATAATAAAGGATGGATCATAGAAAGCTTTCAGCAGGACTTGCCCCATGCTTTCATCAACCACGTCTTTTGACATTGCCGGTACATTGCTCTTCATGAATGGAAGGATCAAAAGGACCGTTAAAATGATCCCTGCAAAAATCAAGAAAACTGAAGACCAATTCATTGTCTGCAACAAATAACTTGCAAATGGTGGACCTACAATTTGCCCCGCAGAGCCTGCCGCGGTTGCAATGCCCAACGCCATGGACCGATTTTCATCAGATGCTGCGCGGCCAACTACGGCTAAAATCACGCCAAATCCAGTACCTGCAACACCGAACCCCACGAGGATTTCAAGAAACTGGTGCTCGATGGGCGTCACAGCATAACTGCTTAAAATCAGTCCAACCGCATACGTCAATGCGCCTAAGATAATCGCTTTTCGTTCTCCGAACTTTTCAGCAAATGCGCCAAATATTGGCTGTCCCACGCCCCATGCCAAATTTTGGATCGCGATAGCAAGTGAAAACTCAGACCGAAGCCAGCCGAACTCGGCCGCAATAGGGATTTGGAAAATGCCAAAACTAGCTCTAATAGAAAAGCCGATCATGAGGATCAGACAGCCTGCAACGAGAACAGGGCTGAAAAGCGACGATTGCGTGCGTGTCATTAGAAAATTCTTTTTGGAACGATTGGTTGGGATATATTTTTAGTCCAGTTCAACTGTCAAAACAAGTGAGCGTGATTACATTTTCAGCAATCAATTTTCACGGTTTGTCGGTTCAGGCGAACTGCCAATGCGAGGGATAAAGCGCCGCTAAAGAGAACCACAAGCAGCACATTGAGAACCAGATCATAGCCCCCAGAGTTCCAAAGCAAAGAGCCAATTAACGCTGCGAAGGCAGAGCCAATAAGATAAGGGACAGCTTGTACGCCGGATTTAAGGCCAAAATTATCTCCCCCGAGAATTTCCCGGCTAATTATAGGCTTTAGAATACTTATAACACCGTTTCCACTACCGTGCAGGATGATAAACAAAATCAGGAATGCGGGAACATATGCAGACAGCATCAAACAAATAATAGCAACAAAGGCAAAAGCAAAACAAAGGAAAACCGCAACCACGTCTGATATGTATTTTCCACCGATCATGATTAATAATCGGCCAACAACCTGCATCGGGCCAATGAAGCTTATTGCCAAAACCGCTGTTCCCGGATCAAACTGCCGATCGTTCAAAATCAAAAGCAGATGGTTTATTAGCGTCGTATGAGAAAAAATGAGAAAAGCAAAAGCTGCGGCTACCAGCCAAAATTTCGGCCATCTTAAAAATGAATATCGGGTGGCTTTCAATTTTGCATGATCTTCACTTACGCCCTGTATTGCACTTGGGTCTTGCGACAAATATCTCGTCCCAACCCACATCAACGGCGCAGCAACACAGCTTACCAGCATCACGAAAACGAGCGTTACAGCCCGCCAACCCGCCAATTCAGATACAAAATGAACAACGGGAAATGCGATTGTTCCGGCAAGCCCAGCAACGAGTGTAATGTGTGTGATATATCTTTTTGCCTGCAAGCCCTTTGTTTTAATGACAAAGGAAAAGCACGGCTCATACAACGAGAAGGCCATACAAACCCCAAGACCCGTCCATATCAAATAGAACAGCACCAAGGAGTTTACAAAAAACAGGCAGGCAACCAGTAATCCGCCAATAAAGGTACCGATGGGTAGTGTATAGGATCCAAGCCCGCGATCTATTAAGGCACCGGAGATCGGAGAGAAAATTGCAGACGCAAATACTGCAAAAGTAAGGGCCGCAGTAATCTCTGACCTGGACCAGCCAAAATCAGCTTCCCACCAAATAATGAGAGCTGGAAATATATAAAATACGCCCGCCCAGACAAAAGTCTGGCCAAAAGCCAAACACCACACGGCCTGCCGATCACTCATACCTGTACTCCAAGAACACTTTTAGACGTCACACTATTTAGACGTTATTGAGCCAGATATCCACCATCGATAGGGATTGCACTTCCGGTCATAAATTTGGCTTTATCGGAAGCTGCAAACAATATGCCTGCCGCAATATCTTCAGGTTGACCGAAATGCCCCATAGGATGAAGCTCCCGCAATTTTTCGCCAAATGATCCGGGAGTTCCCTGTTGTTTTAGAACGCCTTCTACCATTGGGGTTTCAATATAGCCGGGCATAATCGCATTGACGCGAATGTTATATTTATAGTGAGCACAGTAAAGCGCTGCAGCTTTAGTGAAATTTTTAACTCCGGCCTTACTCGCGCAGTATGCAGGGGCTGCAAATATACCCACGTCAGCTGCGATCGATGCAATATTGACGATGGCGCCCCCTTTGCCCTTCATCTCCCTAATTGCGTATTTAACGCCTAAAAAAGTGCCGTCCAAATTCACTGAGTTTTGAAACTGCCACTCTTTGAGTGTCATGTCTTCAAGCGGTGTTGAGATTGCAATTCCAGCGCTATTTACAAGAATATCGAGTTTGCCAAACTTTTTCCGAACAAAGGCCATAGCTTCTTGCCATCCCTCTTCCGTAGCAACGTCATGTTTAAAAAAAGCCGCATTTTCCGAATTAGGGGCATCGCGACAAAAAGCCTCTCCCCCTTCAGAGTTCAAATCTGTAATGAGAACTTTGGCCCCTTCAATAAGAAAGTGTCGTGCCGTCTCTTTACCAATTCCGGATGCACCGCCTGTAATCAGGACGACTTTCCCTTCGAACTCTTTTTTCATTCTGCTGCTCCTGCTGCGTTGTTATTATTTTTCGCATTAGAAAACTCTATAGAGGATTTGGGGAAATCACCAGAAGGGTTTTCTGACTAATGCGTCGTCATGCCACAGTGTTTAATACTCCTTTCATGCTATGTATGGATTATAGATTTAACATGTGTGAAAGGATCCTGTGATGGGTGCAACCACTGACGTAAATTTAGACCTTCATTATGAGCCAAAAGACTTTAGTGACAGGTTTGCTTATGCTTTTGTCAAAATGCTCCGCCTCTTTGCTGATTTAGTATTTCGAAAACAATATGGACATCGCGCCGTTGTCCTTGAAACTGTTGCGGCGGTCCCCGGTATGGTCGGCGGCCTCCTTCAACATCTGAAATCCCTCCGCCATATACGAGATGATCAAGGATGGATAAAAATCCTGCTTGATGAAGCAGAAAACGAGCGCATGCATTTAATGACGTTTGTTGAAATTGCAAAGCCGTCAACTTTTGAGCGATTTTTGATAATGTCCGTACAAATTATCTTCTATAACTGCTTTTTCTTTTTGTATTTGCTGGCCCCAAAAACAGCGCACAGAGTTGTTGGATATTTCGAAGAGGAAGCGGTCATAAGTTACACACACTACCTCGCCGAAATTGACCAAGGCCGACACGAAAACCTTCCCGCGCCAAGGATCGCAATCGATTATTGGCAATTACCTGAAACAGCAACCCTTCGGGATGTTATTTTGGTTGTCCGTGAAGATGAAGCTGGTCACCGGGATGTAAATCACGATTTTGCAAATACCCTAATAGTTTAACAGCTAGACCATTCGATATAATGGGGAGGAAGGCTTGAGTGCCTTCCTCCCCATAAATTTATCTCAGCTTTCGTTGCGCAGGGGAGAACGCCAATCTCAAGAGTAGATCACCCGTAGGCTCCCAAACTTTTTCTTCTTGGAATTCAAACCCATACCGATCATAAAACCGCCGCCCTACACCGTTTTCTTTGAAGACATCGAGAACCAAATCCGCATGAAGGTCTTGCGCTTTATCCATAAGCATTTTTCCAGCACCCTTGCCGTGATGGTCAGGGTCGACAAAAAAGCCACCAACCTCAGATCCAATAAGTGCGATGAAACCGATTACCTTATGGTTTGAGCAGGCAACCCAAGTATCTGCATTTGGAAGATAGAGATTAGGAATATTATGACGTTCTTGATCAAAGAACGCGTCATCCATAAAAGGGTGCGCAATTCTAGATGCTTTTTCCCATACAATAAGCAAGTCTTCTAAGTCGTCGTCTTTGTATTGTCTTATTTCAATGTTCACTGCTTTTCATCCATCGATATATTTGTGGGCGAGACATATCGCCTTTAAATCTATTGATGAAATTGCCTGTCACTTGTACGTAAAGATTGAACAAAAGCGACAGTATCAAGACATCCCCACCCCGCCGTATATATCAATTGTCAGGTTGCGTTGTCTCGCATATTCCCCAGGTGTCACCCCTATGCTGCTTTTGAGGTAGCGAATTAAATGAGGTTGATCGCTAAACCCAAATTCATATGCAACATCTGCCCAGTCTATCTCTTTGGCATTTTTTTGATAGAGTTGCTCAAGCATCATTTCGAGCCGGTTTATTGATTTACATTGCTTTAACGTCAAACCAGTTACCCGGTTAAAGCTTCTCTCAAGTGTTCGTTGAGAGCAGTTTAATACCTCTCCCAAATTTGAAATGGGTACGTCATTGAATAAGGACAAAGCGCGCTGGGTAAGTTTAGCGTGTTTATCGTCTCCTCCCTGTTTAATCCAGGGTAGGAGGATTTTATCAAGAACCGCGCAGCAAGCTTCAGATGAGCCTCTTGCCTTTTTCAGTATCTCTGTTTCATCAACGGCTATGTTATCCAGCAATTCTTGTAAATTTAAAGCGCAAACCTGATCGACAGCCGGTTGTCTTATGGGAAGGTTTAGAGAATATAAAGCTCCTACTTTGAATTTAACGCCAACGATCACAAGGGGTTTTGAATGATCCATCTGATATGTGTGATGGTGCGGAAACAACCAATGGCTACCGGCCCCTTTTGCGGTGATCGCCTCACAAGTATATTTATACTCTTGTTTCTTCGGCGCAATAATGAGGTGCGCGGCTGTGTCAGGAAATAATTCAGGGTATGCAACACCGATATCGCTATCGTGCTCCTTTAACAGAAACCAATATCGGTCAACCACATGTGCAACTGTCTTATGAGCGGGAGAATGTATCCATTGTATCATTTTTAATTCACAGCCATCGCCAGCACTCTAAGCTAGTGATGTACGGCTCACCTATTTATTAAACTGGCCATATGTTTCAAATTTTTTGAGGATATGGTCCATTTCTTTATCACCAATCAATTTGCCACCGCCAACTTGCAAAACACGCCAATATATCTCGCAGAGTTTTTCAACCTCTACGGCCATCGCCAATGCTTGTTTTAAATCTGGTCCCATGGCCAGCATACCGTGATTACCCATCAGACAGGCCTTGCGATCAACCATCGCATCAACAACTGCATCGCTAAGTTCTTGCGTGCCAAAAGTATAATACGGCGCACAGCGAACTGTCTTTCCGCCCGCAACCGCGATCATATAATGAAAAGACGGAATGTCATCCCCAACACATGCCAGTGTGGTGGCGAAACTTGAATGGACATGAACAACAGCTTCCGCGTCAGAACGGCTTGTATATAGATCCCTATGGAACCGCCATTCGCTGGACGGTTTCAAGCTGCCAAACACATCACCATCCATAGACATATGAACCATGTCGGTAAAGGTGCAGTCATCATACAGCATACCCGTTGGCGTAATCAAAAAACCATCAGGCACTCGAACACTGACGTTTCCGGCCGTCCCCTGATTAAGCCCAGCTTCGTTCATCGCTCGCGCGGTATTTAGCAGTTGCTGCTTCAATGTATTGATATCAGTCACCGTAAATGGCCTCTAACTTATCGATATAGGGCGCTGTAACAATTTGTGTTTCAGTGATCAACCCGGTGACCAACTCGTTTGGCGTAATATCGAACGCGGGATTCCTAACTTTCACACCCAATGGGGCTGTTCTTCTGGATCCAAATTCAGTGACTTCAGACGGATCACGTTCCTCTATAAGGATATCTTGGCCCGTTGTTGACTTCATGTCGATGGTAGAAGATGGGCATGCTACGTAAAATGGTATGCCGTAGTAACGTGCAAGAATGGCAACGCCCAATGTGCCAATTTTGTTGGCAACGTCCCCGTTTGCCGCAACCCGGTCAGTGCCTGTAATTACTATATCAATTAACCCCTGAGACATTAAATGAGCCGCCATATTATCAGTAATAAGCGTTACATCGATGCCTGCATGCTGTAATTCCCAGGCCGTTAGGCGCGCACCTTGTAACAATGGTCGGGTCTCGTCAGCATATACCCGAAATTGCACGCCGGCATTATGGGCCATATACATGGGTGCCGTAGCCGTTCCAAGTTCAGACGTTGCCAAAGATCCCGCATTGCAATGAGTTAAGACCCCCATTCCCGGCTTTATCAAGGGCAAGCCATTTTGGCCCATGCCTCGGCAAAGGGCTTTATCTTCTTCATGAATTTGGACAGCTTCCTCAACCAACCGGACATAAAGAGCCGATGAATTTTCAGCTGATGCTTGAGCCGAAACAGCCAACATACGGCGCATTGCCCATCCCAAATTCACCGCCGTCGGTCTTGAACTATCAAGGTAGGCGGCTCGGTCTTCAAGCAAGGCTTGAAATTGATAAATGGGTTTATTTTGACTGTTCTTTACCGCAACGCATAATCCGTAGGCTGCCGCAATACCGATGGCCGGGGCGCCGCGAACTTTTAATGCGTGAATAGATGCCCATACTTGCTCCGCCGTTTCTTGTTTTTCCATGACGACATCAAGCGGTAGTTGAGTTTGGTCTAGAAGGTAGAGCTCTCCATTTTTCCACTCAATTGCCCGAGGAATGGATTTAAGCATTAGATCGGTATCAGGCACAATCGCCTCCCTGCTCACAAAAAAGGGGTAAGCAATATACCTACCCCTTCTGTTTAAAGGAACGCAATCGAAATCAGGTGACAATGCGTCCGTAACGAACAGAGCTTTGACCTTTTTTGATATCAAAAGACGGCATAACCATCACACAGTGATCATAGGGCGTTGCGACCGGTGTCTCTCCGTCATGGCCATAAACTGTTCCCGCCTTTTCAACTACTTCCATTCCAAAATACGGAACTACGTACTTAAAATCATCCGTCTGAACGGTGTAAGGACCGCTCACTTCGACAAACACCTGCTCTTCCTTGTCAGCCGCAGTTGGCCCAAACCGGCTGGCAAGGTCGTCTGAAATCATGCCAAACTCTCCCAGCAATTGGTAGACCGATTTAATTGCTAAATCGGCAGCGCTTTTTTCCCAATGAGTACCACATTCAATTAGCAACGCGTTCTTTGAACTCTCTGGATTAATGAAATCACCATAATCCCTCATGCGTGTTCCGTTGTTATGTCCCGCATCTGAAATCACATATTTAGGAAGAGCAATTTTGCGGGCGTAGTCCCGGCCTTTCGATAATGGACCTGCCATCATCAACGGATCTTTTGAGGTAAGCATGGAATGAATATCAAATAAATAATCCACTTGTTCCACAATCGGACGTACTACGCGTGCGCGTCGGAGTTCAACGCTATCACGCGGACCGTCCAGCGTTTCGGCTGTCCAGACCCTATTGAAATCTTCATCGACAAATCGAGATTTGGTTGGATCGTTCGGATTAAAACTCTCAAACGCTGCAATATTCATAAACGCCAATGTCAATTTTCCTTTAAGGGGCCTGACGTTTTGTTTGAATAAATGATCAACGGCAATTGCGCCGCAAAGCTCGTTCCCATGAACGACAGCACTGATCATTACATGTGGTCCATCAACACCGGAATCAAACGTTGATATGTAGTCCACCCCCGTGTTCCCTTGTTTGTAGGGCGAGATATCTGGCGCTTGGATTTCAATATCAAATACTGGAGTTGTTTCTTCTGTCATTTTTATTTTCCATTTGAGAGTGTTATAGGGCCCCTGCTGATCCGAAATTCTCAGCAACATACTTTTTAAGATGAGTAACAAAAATCCGGGTAATTTCTGAAGGCGGCTGGTTTACCGGGAATGCAAATGCATAGGCATAATTCATAGAATGGCGAAATGGTCTTATTGCCAATCCCAGCTTTCTGTGCCGTTCTGCGGTTATTTCGTTTACAATTGTAATTCCCAGCCCTTCTTCCACAAGCACACACGCCATCTCAATGGTAGATGTCTCAATTTTCACGTCCAGAAGCATTCCCTCGGCTGCAAATAATTCTTCAACTCTGTGCCTTGAATTATGACTTCGAGACAAAGGAATAAGGTTCTCACCTTTTAAATCGGCGACATCGACGATGTCTTTTTCTGCAAGTCTATGCCCTTCAGGCATAACACACACTGCTGCTGGCCTTGCTACAAGTTCCGTTCTAAGTCCTGGGTGTTCAATTGGCATGGAGACTAGCGCAGCATCAACACGTCTGTCTGCAACCATTTCCATAGAACTTCGACTTGTTCTCGTCTCAATTGAAACTGTGACATCGGGGTAGTCTTTTAGAAATGCAACAAGGGCGAGTGGTAACAAACTCATACTCAAACTCGGAACCGCGGCTATATGGATTTGTCCACGCGTGATGCTTTCTTTATTCCGAGCAGAGGAGACAACATCTTCAAGACCATCAAACGCTTTTTTCGTTGCAGCATGAAGCCGCAAGGCCGCTTCTGTTGGAATTAGGCGCCCGCCCTCGCGGTTAAATAAAGCAAATTCAAGATCTTTTTCTAACTGAGCGACATTTCGGCTGACTGCAGGTTGCGATAGTCCAAGACGCATCGCAGAACGTGTAGTCGACCCCTCTTCCACCACGGCATTAAAAATTTCTAACTGGCGAAAATTCAAACCAGAAGCGAACGTCGACATATTTACTCAATCCTTGCAGGTATTTATATATACGCATAGCGAATACATTTAAAAAAATACTATACTTATACGCATAACATGTCTAGATTTGCTTTAAGTCATTTGATCAAAAATGACCAAAAAAAACACGAGCTACACGACCTCCATGTATGTGGGGGAGAGATATCTCTAACAGGGAGCCTGAAATGACACTACAAAAACTCGGCCTGGCAGCTTCTGCCTTGGCTGTAGCACTTGCGTTGCCCGTTGCAGCACAAGCCTCAAAACTCACAATGGGAATGGCATCTGAGCCAAGCGCCATTGATCCTCATTACCATAACCTTGGCCCAAATAACGCTCTGCGCCGCCATATGTTTGAATCACTTGTTGATCAAGATGAAAAACAAAACCTTGGCCCGCTACTGGCCACATCATGGAAGCCAACTGGCGAGACAACTTGGGAATTTAAACTTCGCGAAGGTGTTAAGTTCCAAGATGGATCAGCTTTTACGGCGCGTGACGTTATTTATTCTGCATGCCGGATTCCAAATGTCCCAAACAGCCCATCAAACTTTACAAGTTTTACCAAAGCCATTTCTGGTTTTGAAGCCCCTAACGATCACACATTGATTGTTCATACCTCTGTTGCAACACCGCTGTTACCCACATACTTCTCAAACTGGGGTGTTATCTCCGCCACAGCAAATGGCATCAAAGGCGACATCAAGTATGACAAAGAAAATTGCGGGATTGCTAATTTTCCAAATACTGTTGATTTCAACAGTGGAAAAGCAGCGATCGGCACAGGTCCTTTCAAATTAAAAGAATTTGTAAAAGGCGACCGTCTTGTTCTTAACCAAAATGCTGATTATTGGGGAACAAAACCTGAGTGGACTTCCGTTGTTATGAAACCAATCACTAACGCAGCGGCTCGTATGGCAGCCTTACTTGCAGGTGACGTTGATTTTATTGCCGCACCACCAACACAGGATCTTGCAAAACTTCTAACCAATCCAAAATTTGACGTGGCTCAAGGCCTCTCAAACCGTGTGATTTATCTGCATATGGATCAGTTTGGCCCATCATCAAACGGTGTTAAAGGCACAGGCTCTCCTGCTGGTAAATACGAAGGCGAAGGCCCTTGTGCATCAAAAGAATGCGAAAAGAACCCATTCCTTGATGTTCGTGTCCGTCAAGCACTCTCCAAAGCCATCAATCGCGAAGCAATTGTCTCTAAAATCATGGGCGGCGTTGCTGTAGCTGCTGGTGAATTGTTACCGCAAGGTTTCTTTGGCACCAATCCAGGTGCTGCACCAGAAGCGTATGATCCAGAAGGCGCAAAGAAACTTCTTGCTGAAGCTGGATATCCAAATGGGTTTGAACTCGTTCTTGGCACACCGAATGATCGGTATATCAACGACGCGAAGGTAGCCCAGGTTATTGCGCAAATGTTCACACGCATTGGCGTCAAAACAACGGTCAATGCTATGACGAAGAGCGTTTTCTTCAAAACTCGTAATAAGTATGAGTTTTCGATCTATCTTGCCGGTTGGGGCGCAGGTACAGGCGAAATGTCTAACCCACTTCGCGCACTTGTTGGTACACGAAGCAAGGAAACTGGCCTTGGCGGTACAAACCGTGGTCGCTATAGCAATGCTGAACTAGATAAGAAAATCCTGTCTGCATTATCCACAGTTGATGATGCCAAACGGGAATTGATCCTGAAGGCAGCTAGTAAAATGGCAATGGAAGATTACTCGATCTTGCCACTTCACTACGAAGTCACAAGCTGGGCTCACCGTAAGGGTCTTAGCTACAAAGCACGTGCCGACCAATACACAGTCGCCACAGGCATTTCCTCAAGTAAATAAGCTGTAGGTAACCGGGCTACTATTATGTAGCCCGGTTATTTTTTCACAGGAGAGTACAGTGCTTGCCTTTACTATTAGGCGCCTATCACAGAGCGTCATAGTGCTTTTTGTTATGTCTGTAATTGTTTTTGCGGGCGTCTTTGCCATCGGCAATCCGGTTGATATTTTAATCAATCCAGAAGCTGATATTGCAGAGCAGGAAGAGACCATTCGCAGACTGGGTTTAGACAAACCTATGTGGGCACAATATGGGGTCTTTATGTCAAATGCCTTGCAGGGTGATCTTGGCAATTCATTTGTTCATAACATTCCGGCGCTTGAAATCATTGCAACCCGTTTGCCCGCAACGCTAGAGCTGGCCTTCCTTGCAGTTGGTTTTGCGATCATACTGGGGGTTCCGCTTGGTATGTATGCGGGCCTAAAGGATGACACCTTTATTGGCAAGGCAATTATGACGGGCTCTATTCTGGGCTTTAGTCTTCCGACCTTCTGGGTCGGGCTTATATTCATTATGTTATTTTCCGTATCACTTGGATGGCTTCCCGCCTCTGGGCGGGGAGAGACTGTCGATATTTTTGGCGTTCCCGTGAGTTTCTTGACCTGGGATGGGTTTTCACACCTATTCCTGCCCGCGCTTAATCTAGCGCTGTTTAAAATTTCACTCGTCATCAGGCTAGCAAGGTCGGGGACCAAAGAAGTCCTTCTTCAAGATTACATTAAATTTGCCCGCGCTAAGGGCCTTTCCAACACCCGAATAGTTGGCGTGCATGTTCTTAAAAATATCCTTATTCCCGTGATTACCGTATTGGGCTTGGAACTTGGCAATGTGATTGCATTCGCCGTTGTTACAGAAACCGTCTTTGCATGGCCGGGTATTGGCAAACTGCTTATTGATAGCATTTCAAATTTGGATAGGCCTGTTGTCGTAGCTTATCTGTTAATGACGGTGACCATGTTTATACTCATCAATTTCGTCGTGGATATTCTCTATTCCATACTTGATCCACGTGTTCGCCTAGAGGGGTCGAAATAATGACTGTAACCACGACACCTCCTAAAGCCATCACCCCCTTTCGCCGGTTCGTAGAGGATTTTGCAGAAAAAAGATTGGCTGTTGCCGGACTATTTGTATTTGTAGCCTTGGTTCTAGCCGCCATATTTGCGCCGTGGATTACACCCCAAAATCCCTACGACCTGACCCAAATCGACTTTATGGATGGCAGACTAGCCCCCGGCAGTTCTGGGGCGACCATGACTTTTTGGTTGGGCACGGATGATCAAGGCCGCGACTTGTTATCGGGTATTTTTTACGGACTTAGAACAAGCCTTTCTGTTGGCGCAATCTCTACCGTTATCGCCCTCGTGATCGGAGGATCTCTTGGATTAATCGGGGCGTATTTCGGCGGCAAAGTTGACACGATCATTATGCGTATCGCTGATTTACAGCTGAGCTTTCCCGCAATCCTGATCGCTCTCATCCTTGTCTCCGCCCTTGGTCAGGGGATTGACAAAATCATCATCGCACTGGTGGCGGTCCAATGGGCTTATTACGCCCGAACAATTCGAAGTACGGCCTTGGTTGAACGCCGAAAAGAATACATAGAAGCCGCAACCTGCCTTGCCATCAGCCACCGACGGATTGTTTTCAAACATCTAATGCCAAATTGTACGCCGCCACTGATTGTGGTGGGAACTGTTCAGGTGGCTCATGCTATTTCTCTGGAAGCCACGTTGTCATTTCTCGGCATTGGCGTCCCCATCACCGAACCATCCTTAGGCCTTTTGATTAAAAACGGCTTTGATTACATGTTAAGCGGCGATTATTGGGTCAGCTTTTATCCAGGCCTTGCCCTGCTAATTACTATTGTCAGTATTAATCTGGTGGGTGACCAGCTGCGTGATGTCCTGAACCCGAGGTTACAAAAATGAGTAGCTCTTCCCCAACCCTTCAAGTGGAAAACCTGCAAACGCAGTTTTTTACAAAAGCAGGTGTGGTCACCGCTGTTGATGACGTGAGTTTCACTGTAAACCGCGGTGAAGTCCTTGGTCTTGTAGGCGAGTCTGGATCAGGTAAAACGGTTACAGGTTTCTCAATTCTAGGTCTTGTGGATCATCCCGGCAAAGTAACCGGCGGTAAGATCCTGTTTAACGGGGAGGATCTCACAACCTATTCAGAAAATCAGTATCGCGCCATTCGAGGGTCGCGCATTTCAATGGTGTTTCAGGACCCTATGATGACACTAAACCCGGTATTGCGTGTGGACACTCAAATGGTTGAAGCCATTCGGGCACATGAGAAAATTAGTAAGGCAGATGCCCTTGTCCGTGCCCGCGATGCTCTTGGACAAGTTGGCATTCCATCCCCTGACGAGCGGCTTAAATCTTATCCGCATCAATTCTCTGGCGGTATGCGACAACGGGTTGCCTTCGCCATTGCACTTCTCAATAAGCCTGACTTAATCATAGCGGATGAGCCGACAACAGCGCTGGATGTAACCATTCAGGCGCAAATTCTGTTTGAAACACAAAAGCTCTGCAGAGAAACAGGCACATCACTAGTTTGGATCACTCATGATTTAACAGTTGTTGCCGGGCTTGCCGATAATATTTGTGTTATGTACGCTGGAAAAGTGGTGGAAACGGGGAAAATCGATGACGTTCTCGATGATCCCAAACATCCCTATACTGAAGGATTAATCGGCTCAGTTCCCAGCCGCAACAAACGCGGCCAACCCTTGACCCAAATACCCGGCATGACACCGTCTTTGCTTAACCTGCCGAAGGGTTGTCCGTTTCAAAAACGCTGCCAATATGCAGCACCTCAATGTGAGGTTTCTCCAAAAATAACCAAATGTGAAGATGGCCGACTTGTCCGTTGCCACCGGGTAGAGGAGGCAATGGCCCATGCCTGATCAAAATGAATTAAAGCCGGTTTTGCAGCTTCAAAACCTAACCAAAAAATTCGTGAAACCGCTCGATTTTGCAGGAAAGATAGCCCAAAAACTCGGCTCCAACCTGCGTGATGAAGTTGTTCATGCCGTCGATAATGTCTCTCTCACTGTAAACAAAGGAGAGGTTGTTAGTCTTGTAGGCGAGTCTGGGTGTGGAAAATCAACACTTGGCCGTATGGTAGCTGGCATCCTACCGCAGACATCCGGTGATATATTCTATGAGGGGCAGAATGTTGCCAACCAGTCATCTGAAGATGCCAGAAGAACGGCTCTTAAAATTCAGATGATTTTCCAAGATCCCTTTGCTTCCCTTAATCCACGCCTCCGGGTAAAGGATATATTGGGAGAGGCCCCGCTATATCACAAACTGGTCTCTTCATCTGGGCTAGATGCCTATCTTGATGACGTCATGCTGCGCTGTGGCTTGGATCCTGACTTCAAACAACGCTACCCACATCAATTCTCGGGTGGTCAACGTCAACGGATCGGCATTGCCCGTGCGTTAGCGGTACAGCCTGATTTCATTGTCTGCGATGAAGCCGTTGCCGCTCTCGATGTCTCAATTCAAGCGCAAGTCCTGAACCTGTTCATGCAGCTTCGTGCCGAATTAGACCTCACGTATCTCTTTATCTCGCATGACTTGGGGGTTGTTGAACATATATCAGATCGCATTGTCATCATGTATTTAGGCCGTGTTGTTGAGACCGCGGATACCGATGAATTATTCTCCCGTGCTAACCACCCTTATACACAAGCACTTCTTCGTGAAATCCCACGGCTAGAGACCCGTCATTCTGATTTTACGCCTATCGAAGGAGAGATCCCTTCCCCGCTTGATCCACCCAACGGATGCCATTTCCACCCACGGTGTCCGTTCGCGACAGATCGCTGCCGCACTGAAATCCCCACCTTGAAAGAAATCTCCCCGGGTCACCACTCTGCGTGCCACCTGAACGAAAGCAATTAAATGACTGACAAAGCCCAAGACGGCGCCGTATTTCTGGCTGTGCCAACAAGTAACCCTGTTCCCCTTGTTCTGGATAGTCCGCACAGTGGTACCGATTATCCTGACGATTTTGGTTATGCGTGTGATTACCAGGTTCTTCGTCGCGGCGAAGATACTTATATTCATGAACTATATGCAAGCGCCCCAGATCATGGTGCAACCCTTATGGCGGCCAACTTTCCGCGCAGCTACATCGATGTCAACCGTGGTCTAAATGAAATTGATACGTCGCTTATCGAGGGCAACTGGACTGGCGAAGTGAGCGATAGCGAAAAGGCGGCGGCGGGCATTGGGCTCATTTGGCGGATCAATCAAGAGAACGTCGATATCTACAATCGAAAGCTTTCTGTGGACGAAGTTAATCACCGGATTAACACATATTGGCAACCCTACCACGATAGCTTGAAGGGACTGATAAATGATGTCCGTCAAAGCCACGGCAAAGTCGTGCATATAAATTGCCATTCAATGCCCAAGGTTAGCAACGAAAGTTCAAAAGAGGGACCAGGTGTTATTCGCCCTGAATTTTGTCTTGGCGATCGCCACGGGACAACGTGTGATCCTGCTTTAGTTGCCTTGACAAAATCAACACTAGAAGAGCTAGGCTATGCTGTTTCGGTGAACGAGCCCTACGCGGGAGTTGAACTTGTTCGGGCCTACAGCGATCCATCTGATGGACGACACAGCCTCCAAGTGGAAATTCGCCGAGACTTGTATATGGATGAAAAAACTTTCGAAAAATCTTCTAATTACAATAAGTTGAAATCTGATCTTAATATATTAGTTCAAAAACTATCGGCCTTCTCAGCCGCCCTATAATAATTGGTATTTCCGCGTCACCATTTTGAAACGGTCGTTTTCACGCCACGTCTTCAAATTCGGTGACGCTAAAACCATCCTTTTCAGAGTAGAAGCAAACATGCGCTTCTATGGCACGGCTTTCATCGAACGGCGTGTCATATGCCCACGCTCCATTTTCTATACTTTCAGTGCCGACTTTCACATTCCAGTAACGCGCATTACCCTTGAACGGGCAGTATGTTGACAGTGAATTTGCTGTCAAATATTCCTCAGAAACATCTGATTTTGGAAAATACAAACGGCCTTGATAATTTCCCTCTTCCAGAAGCATCGCGCGGCTCGAGCGAGCGATAAGCTTTCCCTGATAGCTAATTTCATAACCTTTACCAGCAGGTGTAATATCCATCTTATGATCTGGATGTTTTACAAAGCCTGGTGCCGGTTGCAGATTTGCCATGTTCGAATTCCTCTTATTTCCGAGACCACTCGCCACTGGCAGACAGCATCCATGTTCCATCTGGGGCTTTTTTTGCAATCTGAGCCGCATAAACGCTTCCGACCTGATCAACGCTAATACCCTCAGACTTTGCGCGTTTGATATAGATCTTCCGCCGCTTGCCGTTAATGGACGATGAAAAATCCTTTGCTGATGCGTCTCGGGCTCGTGTGAAACCATCAAAGGCTTCACCAAGTGCTCCTGATGCCCGTAAGTCATCTAGTTGATCTGCATGGGCAGGTGTCGCAACAAGAACAGCCAACGATACGAGCGCTGCCGCAGATACACCAAGAAAAGACCTGCGTTTGAGGTTTGTGTTTCGGTTTGCGGTCCACATGTTAGAAAATCTCCGGATTGTCATTGATATCATCTTTTGCATTTTCTTCGATCTTAAGTCGAACTTCCGCGTCCAGTTTGATATTCAAATTAATGGTGATGGGTTCTGCTGGCGCTTCCAACTTAACAGTTGGCGAACAGCCTTGCAGCAATACCAGTGCGCCAACGACAGCGCAGGGCATTAAAAGAAGATTAGATCCTGTCACAATTTTTTCCTTGCTCATTTCTTCCTACTCCTCACGGTAGCACGCAGTGCTTTTTCCGACAAGCGATAGCCCTCTAGGAGTGTATTGAAAATACGGTCCAAATTTGTCGAAAGATTGACATTCAAAATTACCGTCCGATTATTTTCAACATCCGGGTTAGCACCTTCCGTATGTAACGTCACCAAATCCTCTCCTGAGGCAGGCTTATCAATTTTCAAAGACAACTTCGAATAATTAAAATTCTCCAGCACATCGAACAGAAGTTTGGTCTGCCGTCCGCCTGCCGCCAAGGCCTGCCTCGCCTCGTCTGACTTCACTTTAAGACTGCCAGGACCAACGTTTTCAAGTCGCCCCAGCTTCACTGTCAGTTTATCTCCATCGAAGGTAAGGGGGATTTTCCCTCTCACCTGACCTGTTGCACTAATCCCTTCAAGCTCACTCAGCGCTAATAACTCACTGAGGGCGAGACTGGATAATTGCAACTCGATTGTATTTGAGGATGCACCCGTATCAAGTATCGCGTTAGATACAAGGGCTGCCCCGCCAAAGGCTCCAAACCGAAGGTCATCGACATAAAATATAGGATTCCCGTTCATCACATTCAACCTAAACTTGATTTTAGGTTGTTTAATACTAATGCCTATAAAAATTTCTGATGCGTTAAGTTCCTGCGACTTTAGTATGGTGATCGGATCCAGATTATCGAATTCTATAACCCCGTTTAATCCGGAAACCGTCATACCATCTTGTGCCATCGAGATTTCGTTAAGCCGCACGGAGCCGCGGCTTTGGGTTTGGCCTTTTGCAAAAGTAACAGTGACGTTAGCGCCAATTTCACCGTTCAAGATGATGTCTTCTGGAAAACCCCGAATAAGGTCAGCCGGTGTCACGCTATCCTCTTCAAATGGAATATCCAACAAATCAATGGTGGCACTACCGGAATTTTCCTTTGATTGGTAACGCCCCACAAATTTGGCAAATTCCCCTAACAAGTCGGCTCTAACCGTCCCTGCTGTTTGAACCTCCCCCTCCTTTAACGTTCCTGTTCCAGAGATCGTTACGTATGGCTTGAACTGCAGTCCAGCTCCTGGCAATACAATCAGATCTTGATAGGAAAACATCGCGTTTTTCCAGTCTTTCTCGACTTCAACTTTAATCGTTCCCTGTTTAAGAGAAAAATTCCGATCACCAACGCGCGCGGCCCCATCCAATTTCGTCACCAATGCAGAAAATGCAGTGGCTTGAGAAATTTGCGTTGCCTCTGCGCTTAGGTTTAACCCTGAAACACTAATATCTGGGTTTTTAAATCTAGCATCTTGCATGCGAACTTGGACTGAAGCCGTAGGCTTTAAATCTCCATCCCAAGTGAGGTTAACTGCCCCAGAAAATTCACCCGAAACTTCACCACCTAAAACTGGCAACAATGCCGAATAGTGTTTGGGTTGTATTTTTTCGTTTTGAAAATGAACGGGCGATAAAACAACACGCGCGTTGCCACCGTTCCCCGCTAATGAATGGCTCCCAATACTCTCTATTCTCAACGGAATTTTCGCTCCGTCAATTTGAACTTTAAATTTCAACTCGTCAGGGGACATTTCTATCTGACTTTGAACTTTGATGGACGGAAATAGTTCGGATTTTCCAACATTGCCGCTGACAGTGATGCTCTGAGGGGCCTCTCCCCTTCCACTGCCTAATATTTCCAAACTTTCCGCTGCATAGATTTTGCCCGCGGACGAAATACTCATCTCGGCTGCGTTTATTCTGCTGTCATGGGCCAAAAGATTGCCGTTTGCATCCAGAATTGCTTTGAAACTAAATTCCAAAGCCGGTGACCTAACTTCCACAGCATCTATCTGGACGTTCAAGCCGTTGAGCCCAAAATTGCCAACAGCACTTACTGCTTCGGTGTTCCAACGAATATCCGTCGCGCCGCTAAGCAGAACATCCATTAATGGTAAGTCTCCAATTAGGGGAAGCAGATGATCTGGCTGCAACGCATCACGGCGAAATTCTAGGCCGTTGATTTTAACTGCGGCAAGACCCGTTTTCGTCGAAGTCTCGTATTGTCCGTTGACATCAGTGAGGGCTATTCCGTCCTCGCCTTTTACACTCACCTTGAAATCAAGAACGCCGCTCATGAGATGGGCATTCATACCAATAATCATTGGGGCGAAAGCCGTCTTTTCCCCATCTTGACTGAGGCGGGCTTCCTTCACGGTGACACTGGCTGTCTCCGCCTTAACATCGGCTACGATTGTCACCTCAGTTCTATCCAAATGAATGAAACCCGATGGCGTATTGATTTGGCCTTTTATGAATGCAGATCCCTTTGTTTGTAGGTCTTCATCCAGTTCGCCGTTTAATATGACGTTAAGGGATTGGTCTTTGTTCGCCTTGATCAGGACTGCGTCACTAATTGATATTTTTAGAATTTTCAATGGTGCAGAGGTGTTATTTCCATCTCCTTCGAGAAGGGCACCGGCCGCGTTAAAAACATCAGCATCTGGATCCGATGCGTCGACAAACGCCTTTTGTATTCGGACCTCATCAATTATGCCGTCCAGTAATCCCCTTGTGCTAAATCGGATTAATATTTTCTTGGCTTTCACCGTATCGGCAAGGCTCAGATCTTCAACAACGACTTCAGTTAACGAAATAAGTGAGATATTCAACTTGGCGTCAGCAAACCCACGATTATGGAGAGAGGTTTCCGCAATTCTTTGGACAATGGGCACACGAAAAGCCCAAGCAGCGATAATGACGCCGCCTGCTAAAACTATTGTCGGCAGTAGAACTTTTAAAAGGCTTTTTGTGAAACTCAATCGGCTATCTCCCAAGTATGGAGCCTAGCGGATCACGTGGTAAGGGAAAACCAATTTTTCAACTATATAGAGGCCGCAGCCCTTGCCGCTTGGTCATAAAGACCCAAAACACCACGCAACACTATGATGAGTTCGGTTCACTCAGTCAAAAAATACGGGGAAGAGCAAGATGGTATCTCCCCCGAATTTTAGTTATTTGACGGCAACTGCACCGCTTGCAATAAGCGCATCAATGTCTTTGTCTGACGCACCAAGATTACTCAAAATCTCTTTTGAATGCTCACCTATATGGGGGCAATGGGCCATTTTATCGCCACTAACAAAACCATCAAAACCTGGAATTCTAGGTAAAGGTATACGTCCAAGGCTATCGTGTTCGACCCAGTTATAACTCTCAACCGCTTTGGATTGTTCATTGTTCAAGTAGTCGCCATAATCGTGAACGGGACTATGAATAACACCAGCAGCACTTAATTTTCCGGTCCAGTCAGCAGTTGACTGTTTTAAGAATTCGCTGCGGAGCTCAGCCATAAGTGGTTTTTCATTAACGATGCGTTTTTCACGGCTATTATAATTATCATGAGTAATGAGATCCTCTCGGCCAACGACTTCGCAAAGTGATGAATAATGATGTTCACGCATCACAGCAATACCAACATAACCGTCAGCGGTTTTCATTGTGCCTGCTGGAACATAAAGAACAGTCGGTTTGCCATCTTCCAAATGATGTTCAAGTATTTTAGCGCTCTGGAATGCCGCGGCAGCCTGCATCAAGTTACAATCGATATAAGTACCCTTGCCCTTGATGCTTCGTGAAATGATCGCTTTAAGGATACTCTGGTAAGCAAACATACCCGTTAGAAAATCGATTAGAACCATGCCGCTTTTCATTGGCATACCGTTTTCATCGCGGGTAATTGACATCCAGCCAGAAAACCCCTGAATGGCGCTATCGGTTACGGGGCGATTGTTATAGGGCCCTTCTTGGCCAAATCCGGAAACTGACAGGTAAATCACATCGTCATTGGTTTTACGGACGGTCTCATAATCAAGGCCAAACTTTGCCATAACGCCGGGACGGAAGGATTCTGTAATAACGTCGGCTTTGCTTGCGATATCTCGCGCAATTTTCAGTCCATCTTCGGTTTTAAGGTCCAGCGCAATGGATTTCTTGCCCAAATTTACAACGATTGCATGAGCGCAGTAATCATCATATGCGGTCCCAAGCGTCCGGCCCCAATCACCTGTATGAGGTTCAACTTTTGTAACCGACGCGCCAGCTTGACCTAGCAGCATCGCGGAATATGGACCGGCAACCCCTTGGCTGAAATCCGCGACAATGAGACCTTCTAAAGCAGTATTATCATTCATTCTTTTTATCCTCTTATTGGGAGTTTTCTTATTATAGAGAATTTTGGTGGGGCATTATGGTACCAAACGCTCAAATTGCCTACCACAAAGTTCCCAAAATATACGATTGCCACTTGCCTAACGTATGTTAGATTAATTTTGAAGTTTTGTTTAAAGAATACCTAAATAAGAAAAACAAAATAACTATCTGGGGGGATCAAATGGATTTCAATCTGAACGAAGAACAACGTCAAATCTATGCATATGGCGAAAACCTAGCCCAAACCTATGACAATCGATACTGGCTCGAGCATGCGAGATCACATACCTTTCCGAAGGATATGTTTAAACAGATCGCAGATGACGGATTCTTGGGCTTGATGGTGCCTGAAGAATACGGCGGCGCGGGCCTCGGCATGACAGAGATGTCGCTGTTTATGGAAGGCACTGCGAACCACGGCATACCGCTTTTGATGATGGTCGTGGGGCCCTGCATGTCACTGTCTCATCTTTCAAGTCATGGCAATGAATTCCATAAAAAAGAGCTCCTACCTGCTGCGGTAAAGGGCGACATCCAATTTTGTTTCGCCATTACCGAACCGGGGGCTGGATCCAACTCCATGAAAATCAGCACGATTGCCAAGCCAAATGGAAAACGTTTTTCATTGTCTGGTGAAAAGACTTTCATCACCGGCGCAGATGTTTCTGATTACTGTATCGTTGTTGCAAGGACAAAAGCCCACAGCGATGTCGCAAAGAAAACAGACGGATTTACCTTGTTTGTGGTGGATCTGAAAGCCAAAGGCGTTGAAATGCAACGCGTAAATATTGCAATCCCTCTGCCCGAAGAACAATTCACATTGTTTTTTGACGATGTTGATCTGGGCCCTGAAAACGTCATTGGTGAAGTTGACGCCGGGTTTTCAATCCTCTTCGACATGTTAAACCCGGAACGCATTATCCTTGCCGCCTTATGTTCTGGCGTTGGACGTTTTGCCCTAAACAAAGCTGTTGATTACGCATCTGAACGGAACGTATTTGGCGTTCCTATTGGATCACACCAAGGGGTTCAGCATCCTCTCGCCAAAGCAAAAGCCAATATTGAAATGGCAAGTCTTATGGGGCGCAAGGCTGCTTGGGAATTTGATAATGGCATGGCAGCGGGTGCATCAGCGAATATGGCCAAATATGCAGCGGCTGAAGCTGGCATTGAAGCCGTTGATGCAGCGCTGCAAGCCCATGGCGGCGCGGGCTTTACAGAAGACACGGGAATTTACGAGCTTTACCCTCTGATGCGCCTTCTCCGAACAGCTCCTGTAAACCGGGAACTATGTTTGAGTTTCATTGGCGAGAAAGTAATGGGACTGCCAAGATCCTATTAGGCGAATTTGAAGAAGAATACAGCCCTATCTTGATTAGATGATTAGTTGCTTCTAGTCTGTGTATTCTTCTTCACTATAGGATCCCCCTGCTAATGAAAAAAACAATCAAAGTCTTGGTCGCATCTTCGGTTCTATTTTTAGGAGGGGGCCCCGCGTTTGCCGCTAGCAATGCATCAATGGATAATCGCCCATTGCAGATCATCAATCAGATGCAAGACAGTGCCCTTAAACAGAAACTACTGTCATGCGCCAAACAACCTATCACCAGCAGCCTGTTTTCAATTGGTCATCGCGGTGCATCATTGGGATACCCTGAACACACGAGAGCATCCTATGAGGCTGCAGCTAAGATGGGTGCCGGTATTGTCGAATGTGACGTGACATTTACAAAAGACAAACAACTGGTTTGCCGGCATTCACAAAATGACCTGCATGCAACGACCAATATTGTCACAACAAATTTGGGTGCGAAATGCACGACCCCATTTTCTCCTGCTGATGGAACTTCAAAAGCATCCGCAGAATGCAGAACAAGCGATCTGACATTTGAGGAATTCAAATCCCTGCGCGGAAAAATGGACGGCGCAAATAAGGATGCAACGACGTCCGCAGATTATCTAAACGGTATGCCCAAGTGGCGTACAAACCTTGCGACTGAACAGGGAGCTGAACTCCTCAGCCATGCGGAATCAATTAAACTGTTTAAATCATTGGGTGTTAAATTTACGCCGGAGCTAAAATCGCCAAAAGTCTCGATGCCTTATGAGGGGTTTAGCCAAGAAAACTATGCGCAAAAAATGCTGGATGAATATAAGGCTGCGGGCGTGTCTCCCAAAGATGTATGGGCCCAGTCGTTTGATCTGCGTGATATCCAATATTGGCTTAAAGCCGAGCCTGAATTTGCAAAACAAGCCGTATACCTAGATGGCCGCTATAGAAATGGTATCGACCCGTCGAACCCAAGCAGCTTTTCCCCGTCTATGGCCGAATTAAAAGACTTAGGTCTTAATTACATTGCTCCGCCGCTATGGATGCTGGTTACTTTGAAGGATGATAAAATCGTGCCGTCCGCATACGCTATGGAGGCAAAGAAAGCGGGATTGAAGCTCATTACTTGGACGCTTGAGCGAAGTGGCCCGCTACAAAAAGGCGGTGGATGGTACTACAAATCTATAAAAGGCGCCGTCAAAACAGATGGTGCCATGTATGAGCTACTACATGTGTTGGCAAAAGATGTGGGGATTTCAGGTATCTTTTCCGACTGGCCAGCGACGACTACCTATTATGCCAATTGCATGGGTTTGAAATAAAATTGCACCAGATTGGGTAATTCAACTCACCCAATCTGGCTCTTGAGCTGCTGTAATTTTGCCCGTTTTACAAGTTGGACAAGGCGCATCTCTCAAATACCATTTATTAACTGTGTCAGCCGAACTGCATTTCGGGCATTTTGGTTTATCTTTGGCCTGGATCTCGAGCCAACCATGAAGGCAGCCCTTACACAGATACGATGCCCCATACCCTGAATTTTTCTCTTCAAACATCGCCTTCTCAGCGAGTGAGTTTAGTTTCTTCCAAGCGTTCTGCTCTCTAAAGAAATCGAATATTCGATCGTGATTATGATCATCACAGATTTCTATGCTGCCGTCCGCTTTTATTAAGTAGAACTGATCAGGACTGACCACATCAGAATAATCACAATCAGAACAAGTGAATTTATAGCCTACACCCATATTTTCCTCATTATTTCCCCGGCCAACGGTGTAGTTTCGTCTTATTTTTACCATCACTGACCTCAAGTATGATTTGACAACCAGTAATTTCGTATCTGATCGGCCAAAAAGATGTGTAGTATCGCAAAACTCCATCACCCTCGAGGCTCGGATCAATCAAATATATTTGTTCTCCATGTGCGCCTCTGGTCCATTTCACGGCCATAACTGGGTTTTCATATGCAGGTAGATCTATGACTTCAAGAGAGACAAACTTGTCTGTGCCGAGCAACTCATGGGGTAACGAAAATAATTGCGTTCCCGTTTCCGAGTTGGTGACAGAAAGCGTGTCCATTTTCATGTCACTGCCATAAACCAAAATCTTCCATGGCACCTTTACGATGTCGGCCGCATATTCTGAATAATATAAAACATTACTTTCATTCAAAATACGGAATTTTTCATCCAGCTCGCTCGCCACCGAAAGTGACATCGGAAACAAGAGAAGACTTCCAATAATAGAAGGCCATCTACGCATTATGATCTCTTAGAACAAAGAACAAGACTTGAACGTGTCCGTGCTGAACGCCAGTTTGCGTCACCGACTTGATTGCCAGATTTATCAATATTGACGTGCTTGTAGTAGGTTACATTCATTTTCTCCCAGTAAGTTTTACTTCCACAGCGACCGCCTTTTTTAACGTTCACGTATCGTTTTTCACTGGTCAAAATTACATTTGCTAAATCCGCGGAATTAAAACGGCCGGCGCTTAAATAACGCGGAGCAACAACCCATTCATCATGCCCTTTTGCCTTGTAACCCCAAAATTTTCCATTTGTTTGCTGCTCAGGAGCTAGATTTAGTTTGGAAAGTCTCGCTTTTCGTTGATCGGAAGCATTGGCCAATTCCACATTTTTACGATCTAGCCAGTGCGTGTATTTTTTATTGTCTTTTTTAAAATTTTTGATGGATTTATTCAGTTGCGCGACTTGAGTATCCACCCATTGTGCCGTTTCGAGTTTTTCTGCTTCATATTCTTTTTTTAACGTAGGAACGAGATAGCGATCAGGAACGCCTTCTTTCAAATTTTCAAGTGAAACAATCAGTTTTTCTCGTACGTGATCAAGGGCATCCATATTACTTGCACGATCAAGCTGATTTTCCAAAATCTCAAATTCAAGTTTAATATCTTCAATTGGCAGTCCTGCATATTTTTTTATGACAGATAAATGCTTCCTTGCACCTTTCAACATATATTCAAGAGGTGCTTTATCTGATTTCTTGCGCAACCACCGTAGCGCCTCACCAAGCGTAACCTTCGCAGATACGTTATGCGCCCAGACGCTATACAGTTTTTTGTTTTTAAGAAAAGATTGTGCATCCTTCGTTGACAAAAAACCGTTATTTCCAGGTCTCATCGCAAACTTTTCCCATGCTGGCGAACCGGAAGCATTAAATCCCCATTTCTTTCCTGGTTTTGAGGGTATGCCTGCATCAAAAATCACGTCAGCACTTGAGAGCCGACCTTGCCCTGAAAATTGAGAAAATCCGACCTTTACCTTAACATCATATAACCGAATGGTATCTTGAATTGATTTGGGCAAATCCTGGATGGGGAAGCTAGTTTTATAATTTTCAAAAGACGTCAGATTTTCACCTACGATCTCTGCACCGAATGGAAACTCCCACCTTATGACCAAGTTCTTCACTGGCTCGTTCATAAGAGTAGACAGCCTCCATTTGGCATCAAATTCAAAAGGTACTGTCGCGTCATACAAGCTGATTGCTGTTCCTTTGTTATTTTTCTGCAAACCTTCAAACGCCAGTGCTGGCGTTGCCACCAGTAGAACGATAAACACAGCAGCTATTTTGCGAAAATCCATGTTCTGGCCTCTTTTAAAAATTCGTCTTTACGGTCGTACGGTTTAAGAGCTGCATTTTGGAAACTATTTTGCCACTGCATCCAGCGTTCTTTGTCAGGTTTGCCCATGGTTTCAGCTGGTTTTCCATCATCGGCTCGGCCTATCAAAATGGTTTTCGTTCTCATTTCTCCGGGTAATAACGGTGGCTTAAACGTTATCTTCCGCCAATTTCCAGATTTAAACGGGTCCACCTCGAGCGTCATCAATTGCCCATTACTTCCGTTGACAACATCAAACATCAAATTCCAATGATCTTTTCGGTCAGCTTTTTCGCTCCAGCGGCTATTGAGTGTTTTAATCACTCGTCTAGTCATAGCCGCAGGCATTAGCTGCTTATCCCAGAGCGCTATTTTTTCTGTTCGCTCTTTTTTAGCGTCCAGATCTTTTTGCTGCACAATTTCCGCCGCCCTCATTTTCGCTTCTGTAATTGCGGGATTTTCAATGGGAAAAATTGTCAATGTTAGTTTGTTTAAATCAGAAGCCTGAGGCGCCATAAAAAACACGAGAGCAAAAATCACTGCCGCGGGAACGTCAGAATAAAACGTGCTGCTGGCCCATAAGCAACAGAACAATCCGAGCATAAACGCTCCAAAAATCCAAATGGGTGTATTTGCATCGCCAAAAAAACGAGTACTTATTAGTCCTACAGTCCCACCGGTTACTATCATAAACAGGATCTGACCAAGATAGCGGGAGAGCGATTGCTTTTCATTCACCGCCTCTACTTCATCGTTCTCTTCTGTGAAAGCATCGGTATTTTCGGCGGCGGGCTCTTCATTGGAGCCCTCTTCAACGCCTTGCCTTTGAAGCAGTTCCAGTTCTTCTTCATAACGCCACAGCGTTATTAATTTCTTTCGTTCAAACTCGATATTTTGGACCAGTGTCTCCACTGAACCGATGGCTTCTTCGAATGTCACGCGGTCAATAGTTTGATTTACACTCTGAACCACTACTGTGAGAAAAGTCCCGCCATCAAGGTCCAAGCTTTCCCCAACATGAGGAAGACGCCCTGAAATCCGGCATTTCAGGTGACTAACAACCCAAAATTTTCCGATCTTTGTGTTAATCAATAGAACGCGTGCACCAGGCCGGATATGATCACCCGCCTTAAAGACAACACTTTCAACAATTATATATCCAAATTCAGTGGGAGTGTGTTCGGAACTCAGTTTTATCAACGGCAAAATATACGTCTCGTTTGTTAAACAACTATAGACCGATTTTAGGCCTTAAGTTTGTGAATAAAAACAGGTTATTTGATATCTCAAAAAATTAAATGTGATTTTGTGAGTTCCTTAATAAATAGCTGCGACCTTAAGACGCGTACTAAAGTCATTGCTTTCATCTCGATTACCGCTAATATCCAGCGATAATTCTAAGTCAACATTTGGCATAATAAGTATTATTTACGCGAGGAAATATGTCTGAAGTCTCCGCCCGACCGATTGAGCAGGACGAAAAATTAGACGTTTGTAGCAATGCCGTTGATTTACCGTTGGCACCGCAGACCCTTAAAGGCGCTCTTAAAATAGTTCGCCCATATGCAAAAGCTAATGCAGCGATTGCAAGCTTCCAAGTTATTTCCACATCTCTTTTGTTCGCCGCTCTCATCGGTGTGATGCTATATATTGGCGTTGAGCATTTATGGGCTACGCTTTTACTCGCGATCCCTGCAGGTTTAGTGTTACTTCGGATTTTCACACTTCAGCATGATTGCGGGCATGGCAGTTTATTTGGCTCTCGTGTTGCAAATAATTTTATCGGCAGCATTCTGGCCTTCGTAACACTGACCCCTTACCAGTATTGGCGGGCGGCACACGCCATTCACCACACAACAACTGGTAATTTGGACAAACGCGGTACTGGTGACATTGAAACCCTGACAATTCGTGAATATGCTGCATTGTCTCTCAAATCGAAAATTGGTTACCGTTTAATTCGCAATCCATTCTTTTTGTTTGGTTTGGGCAGTATTTTACATTTTGCTATTAAGCAGCGCTTACCAGTCCTCCTAAAGCGCATGAACAAAAAATATCTTCGCAGCGTCCACAAAACAAATCTTGCTTTGGTGCTCGTGGCGATCCCGATCTACTTCACTTACGGCATTGTGGATTTTCTGATCATTTACATACCGGTGGCTTGGTTTGCCGCCGCCATGGGCTTTTGGCTATTTTACGTTCAACATTCCTTTCACGACACCTATTGGAGCCGTGAAGAAGATTGGGATTACAGAAAGTCAGCTGTTGAGGGCAGTTCCCTCATTGATATGCCGCCCATTTTGAGATGGATATCAGCGGATATCGGAATTCACCATATTCATCACTTGTTACCGGCAATTCCAAATTATCAACTGCGGCCGTGCTACGAAGAAAATCCGAGCCTATGCAATCCTAAAAAACTTGGCTTCAAGGATATGTTCACCACGCTGAATATGTCCTTGTGGGATGAAGATACCAAGCAATTGGTTCCCTTCCGCAAAGCCCGCAAAATGGCGAGGATGTCAGCAGCAGCCCCAACGATTGTTGCAAAAGAACCCGCAGAATAGGCTGAGAGGCCTGTAGAAGGCCTCTCTCCATCAAATTTGCATCACAACCTTACTCGCTCTCGCGTTTGAGCCACGCAATAACTCTCTCAGTTGCCCACCGATCAGGCACCCCTTTTTCTTGAACAACCCAAATGGAGTTTGTCAGGGAAATTTCCAGATCCGTCACGGGCCGGATCAATAGCCCGTTATCAAGCGCATCTTTGGCAAGGACACCGCGCGCCAATGCGGCTCCTAGCCCCTGTTCCGCTGACCGCAAGACAAGGTCCGATGATGTGTATCGCGGCCCCACGCTTACATCCAGCGTCTCTGGACCATACGCATCTTTCCAAAGAGACCAAGATCCGTTTGGATCCCGGTCATGCAGAAGCCTCATGTTTGTAAGATCTGCAGTACTCACCGGCTCACCCATTTTTTGCCAATAAGACTTGCTCATCACCGGAAATAACACGTCGTCCATTAGCGGCGTACACCGAAGGTCAGGCCAAGGCCCCGTGCCCATACGAATGGCTATATCGCTTCTCTCGAAGCTCAAATCACTCAATCTTTGCTCCACAACAATGGATAACTCAATATTCGGGTTTTCTTCTTCAAACTTATGCAGACGTGGTAACAACCATCTTGATGCAAACGAGGGCGTTGTTTCCAGCGTCACCGAATTGGCGTTATGGGTTTCCTGAACTTTATTGAGAACTTGTTCCAGCTCGCTCATTGATTTCAAGATCGCGCGTCCGAGAGTTTCACCTTCCGATGTAAACTGTATTAGCCGTCCTCCTTCACGCTTCTCAATGAGCTGGACCTGTGTCCAACTTTCAAGTTCGCCAACAAATCGGCTAACAGAGGAATGCGCGACACCAAGCAAACGAGCCGCAGGGCGAATGCCACCAGTTTCATAAACGGCGGCGAATGCACGGAGCATATTTAGGGGAAGTTTCTTCATGGTCTCTAAATTAGACCAAAAATATAAATTTTTGAACCATTAAGTTTGGATTTTATTTGGTACGTTCTGCCTTCAAACAAGGAGCTAATTAATATGGGCATGATCGTAAACGGAAAATGGCGACAAGAAATCGACACCGCTATTCAAAATGGTGAATTCGTTAGAAATACGAGTTGCTATGATAAACCAATCCCAAAATCTGTCATTGAAACTATATCTGCCGAAACAAATCGATACATTCTCATCGCATCAATGAGTTGCCCGTGGTCTCACAGAACCCTGCTTGCGCGTGCTGTCAAAAATGTAGAGCAACTTCTTCCCATTCATATTGCAGGGGGTCCGCGCATTCAAGGGTATGGTCTTCAAACCGAAGGCCCGCTAAATGAGGTACGAGACACACCTCTCCGGCATGTGCACAAACTCTACTCACTTACTGATAAAACTTATACAGGTCGGTCAACGGTCCCCATACTATGGGATCAAAAAACACAGAAAATTATCAGCAATAGTTCTGCCAACATAATGCGGGCAATAGACTTAATTGAGGATAAAGTGGGAATTACGTTACTACCAAAGCCCTTTGGAACTCGTATAAACGATTTAAACCAGTTAATATTTAAAAACCTGTCAAACGCAGTTTATCGTGCAGGATTAGCCCAAAGGCAGCGCGCTTATGATGAAGCCGTCACCTCAGTCTTCGAAACATTAGGCGTCCTAGAACACCGCTTAACAACACAGCGGTATCTGATGGGTGACTTTTTAAGTGAGAGCGACCTTCATCTATTTGCAACCCTTGTCCGGTTTGACGCGGTCTATAACACCCACTTTCGATGCACACGTCATAGATTGGTGGAGTATGATGCTTTATGGGCATACGCTCGCGATATTTTTCAGTGGAAAAACATTGCACAAACGGTTGATTTTACGGCAATTTTAGACGGATACTATTCCAATGATGGCGATCACAATTCTTTTAAAATTATTGCTGAATGTCCCCTCACCGATTGGAACGCAGCCCATCACCGGGACCTAATGGGACCGCAGCAATTGTGGTCACTTTCAGGCGGCCCGGTTCATTTGGATAATACCACGGCTAATTTATAAACAAAAAACGGTCCGGAATTATTTTCCGAACCGTTTAAAATCAGCTCCCTACAGGGTGTTTACGGTTTAGCCTGCACCACACCTCGGCGTAATTGGTCCCGTTCAATGGATTCAAACAAAGCCTTGAAATTACCTTCCCCAAAGCCTTCTTCTTTTTTCCGCTGAATAAATTCAAAGAAAACAGGGCCAACTTGTGCATCGGAGAAAATCTGAAGCAATAAACGATGATCCCCCTCTGTCGTCGATCCATCAAGTAAAATACCACGTGATTGGAGTGCTTCAATATTTTCGCCATGATTAGGCAAGCGCTCCTCCAGCATTTCATAATAGGTCTCAGGTGGCGCAGACATAAAGGGAACGCCTTTTGATTTCAGCAAGTCCCAGCCCGCGATTAGGTCGTCACAAGCAAGCGCAACATGTTGAATTCCTTCGCCGTTATAAGCCATAAGGAATTCCTCGATTTGGCCGATACCTTGAGATGCTTCTTCATTTAGGGGAATCCTGATTTTGCCGTCTGGTGACGTCATCGCTTTGGATGTCAGGCCCGTATATTCGCCTTTAATGTCGAAAAACCGGATCTCCCTAAATCCAAATATACGTTCGTAGAATTCAGCCCAATGCGCCATCCGACCTCGGTAAACATTATGCGTCAGATGGTCAATGTACTTAAAACCACACCCAACAGGGTTACGGTCTACACCTTCAATAAAATTGAAATCAATGTCATAGATGGATTTGTCCTCACCGTACCGGTCGATCAAATACAACGGGGCGCCGCCGATACCTTTAATGGCTGGCAATCGCAATTCCATCGGACCAGTGGGAATGTCTACAGGCTGCGCACCTTTTTCCAGCGCGCGTGTATAGGCTTTCTGAGCGTCCTTAACTCTAAACGCCATGCCGCATGCCGATGGTCCGTGCTCATCGGCAAAATAGGCCGCGCGACTATTCTTTTCATTGTTAATAATAAAGTTAATCTCGCCCTGCCGATAAAGCTCGACGTCTTTTGATCGATGAACCGCAACTTTGGTAAAGCCCATTTTTTCAAATAATGGCTCCAAAAACCCAGATGTCGGGGATGCCCACTCGACAAATTCAAAGCCATCTAGCCCCATAGGATTTTCAAATAAATCAGTCATAGTTCTCTCCGTTTTTTGAATATAAATAGTGTATTAGAAATCAAAAAACGACGGCGGCGCCCCGGAAATACCGCGAACAGTTTTCCCTAAAATTGCGCCAACGACGAGTGGCTGACAGGTATTATATGACATTACATCACGCCCGTTAAAATCAATGATAATGCCGGTATGGCTATTAGTAATATAAGGCGGACGATATCAGCAATCCAGAAAGGGATTACACCTCTGAAAATAGTTTTCAGCGGAACGTCAGGTAACACACTCCGAAGAACGAACACATTAAGTCCCACAGGCGGTGATATAAGACTGATTTCAGTCACCACCACAACAATGACAGCAAACCAGATGAGTATGGCCTCAGGGTTCGCAAGGGCCTCTACACCAAAGTCCAGCTCCATGACTAGCGGATAGAAAACGGGGACCGTTAGCAAGATCATCGATAGACTCTCAAGAACACATCCCAGGACAATATAGATCAGGACAATTCCGAAAATAACTACAAATGCGTTTAGCTCCAGATCAAAAACCATATCCGCCAAAGCCGCAGGCAGGCCCGCATAATTTATGAAATTTGAGAATATTTCTGCGCCAATAATAATAGCAAAAATCATCGCAGTCGTTCGGGCGCTCTCAAGGCCAGCCTTATAAAACTGCTCTTTCTTCGCGTCTCCCATAAACAGCGCAATAATGAACGCGGTGGCGGCCCCAACAGCCGCAGCCTCTGTTGGTGTAAAAAACCCTCCGTAAATTCCGGCCATGATAATCACAAACAAACCAATGACAGCACTCACACCCACGCGCTCTTTTTGGCTAAAGGGCTCTTTGTTGTCGGCTTGCGGGGCAAGGCTTGGGTTAATACGAGTGACGATCCGGATCGCCGCAATGTATAGAATGATACCGAGAATACCCGGTATAATTCCTGCTATAAACAACAAGCCAATATCTGACTCTGTTAGTAGCCCATACACAATCATAATCACACTGGGCGGGATCAAAATACCAAGCGTTCCGCCTGCAGCAATTGACCCTGTGGCAAGGCTATCGGCATACCCAAATTTTCGCATCGATGGCATCGCCACCTTTGACATGGTTGCCGCTGTTGCAAGGGAGGATCCGCACACAGCACTAAATCCGCCGCATGCAACGATGGACGCCATAGCAAGGCCACCTCGGTATCGGCCAAGCATATGGTTTGCAGCGGCATACAAGGCGTGACTGACACCAGAGATCGTCAACAAGTTGCCCATAAGAATAAACAATGGAATAACAGATAGGGTGTAGGAAAGACCTTTATCAAAACCGATGGTTCCGACCATAGACCACGCGGCATTCCAGTCGCGCATAAGGGCAAACCCAACGGCGCCAACAAGGGCCATAGCAAATGCGATGGGAACCCTTGCAAAGATCAAAAACAGGACGACACCAAAACCAATTAACGATTCAATCACGCCCTTATTCCTTTGGTCGTTTTACAAATAGAGCGACCAATACAACAATGGCACTCAAAATACAGGATACGCTGGCAAAATAACCGATGGGAGCAAATGGGAGCCCAAGCGAGTCCGTGACAGCGCCATCATGGGCAAGCCTGTCGGCATGAAGCCATAACCGCCACCCCAAAACAGACAAAACCGCAATTGAAATCACATGCCCAATTACGTGGAAGAAACTATCCGTAATTTTACCCAGCGCAACAGACAAAAGCTCTACTTCAACATGCTCCCGCGCGGCCGTTGTCAGCGGAAGCGCGGCATAAATTAGTCCTGCTAACATAATCTGCGTCAGCTCAAACGCGCCACTAATAGGCGCATCGAACCAGCGCGCAACGATGTCAACACACGTCAAAGACGTCAAACCAAACAAAAGTATGATCGACAGCACGCCTAGAATTTTCTCAAGTTCTGGCCAGCCTTTGAAAAGCTGGCCAGATTGAGTTACATCTTGTTCACTCATAAGATATACTTTTACTTAGAAACGCCGCTGATTTTACGTAGCTCCACAAGAGCTGCCGCACCGTCATAGCCAGTAGCCTTAACGGATGTTGCCCAATTAGTTTCACGCTTAACAGCAAAACCCTTAATGGCATTCAGCACACCTACAGGCGCATCATAAATTTCGATACCGGCTTTTGAGACATACTCCGCGCCCACTTTATCGGCAGCATCCCAAACACCGCCAGCAAAGGCCGCGAAGGATTCCCCTGATACGGACATGATGGCTTTTTGATCAGCAGCTGAAATCGTTTTCCACTTGCCTTCATTCATCACGAGGAACCATGACGTATTGTAGATGCCTCCTGGGACTTTCATTGTATATTTCAAATGCTTGGTTAGTTTAAAAGCTTTCGGTGCTTCCATTGGAAAAGTAACCCCATCGATAACGCCGCGAGAGAGTTTCTCAAACACTTGACCTGGGCCCATAAACTGGGTTGTGATACCCAGATCTTGAGCCAAACCGGCAATGTAACCACCCGGCGTCCGAACTTTTAGGCCTTTGAAATCAGCTGCATTTTCAATTTTACGTTTGTTATTATGAAACATTCCAGGACCGTGAACAAACAAGCTCAACAGTTTCACGCCAGCATGTTCTTTTTGGGCGTCAAGTTTACCTGAATATACATTCCAGTATGCTTTCGACGCGTCCGTTGCATTGTTCCCTATAAAGGAAAATTGGCCAATCCGAGAGCGTAAAAAACGATCATCTTTTGTGAACGAATGCAGGCCATATGTAATGTCTGCCACACCGTCGACGGTCATATCGTAATGAGCTGGCGGTGAGCCCAGCGCTTTTGCTAGAACGCGAACTTTAACACGGCCTTCGGTGACCTGTTCGATTTGCTTGGCCCAAGGCTTAACGGCATTGACCACAATCGGATGCCGCGATGGTAACCAAGAAGACAACACCAGCTCAGTACTTGCTAAAACTGGTTGTGAGAATGCTGTTAATGCAGTCGCCACACACAAACTCGAAAACGTAATTTTTGATAATAAATTCATAGTCAAAATATCCTCCCTGTTTTGTTTAATCTTTGACCGCGAGCGCAAACGCTTGTGTCAACACCCTCCGGTCACCTGTATGATTGGCTAAAATTAAGATTAGCTTCGCGTTTATGGCGTTACTTTCCTCCTCTGGCCGGCCGTCGTGCAAGGCGAGAAGTTCCGCATAAAATCCGTCTGGATCATTTAAGTTTGGTGACGTTATTAAATCACTCATCTGGTATCCTCTATCCTTAACGCCCAACGGCGGTATTTAGAGCTGCGATAACAGCCGTTTCGTCAAATTGCTCCCACCTTGCGGCAACATGCTGATCTGGTCGCATCAGGTAGACGGCAGATGATGCCTCTCCAAGATAACGATCCGCAAGATCCGCGCCGCCTTTCAGCTCTAGCATTTCAATTTCAATATCTCCGACAGTCATATGAGCAGGCACTTCAGCATTGATTGCCAAAAGCTGAAACTTGTTGCCAAGGGCGTCCATTAACCAGCCCCCATCGATTGGGGCATCAAGCGCAGGTGATCCCGGCCGTGTTCGCATGGGCATGCTGTTACAATCAGGTCCATTTAAGGATGAGCCATCATAGGTACAGGGAACAGACAAGCGCCCTGAGTTTACGAGAGGTCTCGCAAACTCAACCTTCTCAGATAAATCAAGAACCGCATTTCGGAAGAGGCGACTTGTATCTGACTTTGGGGTAATAAAATCTGTGGACCGAGATGAATTCAGAATATTTTCCTCGGCCCCATAAACCCGCTCGTCATCATATGTATCAAGCAAGCTGTCAGGCGCCGTTCCATCCATCACCAGCTTCAATTTCCAACAAAGATTATCTGTGTCTGCAAGGCCGCTATTAGCGCCGCGAGCTCCAAAAGGGGACACTTGATGAGCAGAGTCTCCTGCAAAAAGCACGTGTCCATGGCGGAATTTTTCCATTCTGCGGCACTGGAAGGTGTAAATCGAAACCCATTCCAGTTCGAACGTCACATCATCGCCCAGCATTTTTCTAAGCCGAGCTTTGACCCGTTCAGGTTCCATCTCTTTTTCCCGGTCAATATCCCAACCCAGTTGCAAGTCAATCCGCCAAACATTATCGGGTTGCTTATGCAGAAGTGCAGATTGTCCTCTGTTAAACGGAGGATCAAACCAGAACCACCGCTCCGTTGGGAATTCTGCATCCATAACAACATCAGCGATAAGGAAGTTGTCTTCAAATACCCGTCCAACGAAATCGAGTTCCATCATGGATCTGGTAGGAGATGTTGCACCGTCGCAGGCAATCACCCAATCAGCAACTAACTTGTAGGGGCCATCGGGCGTATCTATTAGCAGATGCACCCCATCATCGGTGTCCTTTATGGATAGAACTTTGTTGTTTCCCCTAAGTTCAATGGGTTTTCCCTCTGCCGCGAGCTCGTTCACCCGATCAACAAGGTATGCTTCAAAATAATATTGTTGTAAATTGATGAAAGCCGGGCGTTTGTGGTTGCTCTCCGGCAGTAAGTTAAATTTATAAACTTCCCGTTCATCAAAGAAAACTTTGCCGGTGTCCCACGTTACGCCCTTATCAACAAATGCGTTTCCACAACCCAGCCGGTCCAATATCTCAAGTGGGCGTTTTGCAAAACAGATGGCCCGCGATCCCCAACTGACTTTGTCATTGTCATCCACAATAACAACAGGGATATCTTGCTGTGCCAAATCGATGGCAGCTCCAAGACCAATCGGGCCCGCTCCAATAACCACTACGGGCTTACGAACAGCTTCCGTAGCATCCTGATCGTTTGAGCGCACATAGGGATACATGGGCACTTCGAATATCTTCTTCATGACGCACTTGCCTCGTCTTTATTAGTTTTGAAATAATCCCACTAATTCCAGATCGGGTTTCCCCATTTACATCTGGCCTTCATCCGATACGAATAATTAGTTACAACTGAAACTAAGTCAAGAAAAACTTCTCACTCTTAAGCATAAGCAGCGCCCAAACTGAAATTAATTACAGAGTTCTGTGAGCCTGTTGGAAAAGTTTCCTGCCCGAGTTACAGAGCTTGATAATAGTATCAAATGCAATTAATATAGAAAAATGACAGAGCAAAACCCAAACACAGCGCCCCTTAAAAATGACGAAGATGAAATCTTAGAAGGTTTTGATCTACATTCGTTTTTCCCCTACCAAGTCAGGGTATTTTATCGGGCCGTTAGCCAATCTGTTTCCAATATTTATGGATCGCGGTATGGGCTGACTGTCCCTGAATGGCGAGCGATGGCGGTACTTGGACCGTACGGCACATTATCCGCTAGTGAAATCGTTCAACGCTCCAGTATGGACAAGGTTAATGTCAGCCGCGCTATAAAAGGGCTGCAAAAAGCTAATTTCCTAAAACGAGATATTGACGGGGAAGATAAAAGGCGCGCGGTTTTACGCCTCACCAAAGAAGGCCGGGAAGCCTATTCTATTCTGGTCCCTTTGGTAAAAAATCTGGAAGCAAATTTACTTGACGGACTGACCGACCTCGAAAAAGAAATGCTAACAGCGTTAATGGACAAAATCCGACTGAAAGCGGAAGCTCTCTCCTGACACCTAGATCAAGAGCCATTAGGTCCCATACCGAGATTTAAGTTGATCAATAGTTCCGTCGGCCTTCATGTTCACGATTATAGTTTGGAGAGCCTCTAACACGGTTTTTGAGGTGCCCTTTGAAGCGACGGCCCAAATATCAAACTTCAAAATTTCCTTACCTATAACGAGATGTTTTTCGACGATACCTTTGTGGTGAAGCCATTTCGCTTCTTGGACTGACGCGTACCAGGCTTGTACACGATTGGCATTTAGCAACCTGGCACCAGATATGCTGTCGTTGGTCAATTCAAGATTATTATCAAACCCTTTTTGCCTTAGAAAATTTTCAAGGTGACTAGCGCGATAAACAGCCACTGACGTGTTTTTCAAGGCCTCGTTAATAGTATTGATGGCGGGTTCTTTCGATTTTATGAACGCAAAAGACATTTGAGTTGTTGAAGAAATCCAATGAAACATATTTTCACGCTTTGGTGTTCGCGCCATTTGCAACATGATTTTATTTGGCGTGTTGTCCAATAAACTAAACGCTCGTTTCCACGGGTACAGTGTCCGTGTCGCGAGGAGGTTGCCATTTAAATTCTTGGAAAGGCGATGAACAATAATGCCGGCCATATCCCACAAAAAACCGCGTTGCGCGTCATCCGCCCCCATCACTAAAGGTGGAATTGGCGACAGCAATATTTCTACGGGAGCGACGTCCGAGTTTGACGCATTTACAGATGTGGCATGGAAAACCACAAGCAAATAAAAAAGAAAAAAGATATGTCGCATTTTCAATTGCCCACCGCCCTCTTATTCAAACTTCATGCAATTCAAAAATTGTATCGCGGCAAATAGATATCGAATTTCGTGCCCGCGCCCGTATCACTGTGCACATAAACATAACCGTTTGACTGGCGCACAAATCCAAACACCATGCTTAGCCCCAGTCCACTGCCCTTACCCACTTCTTTCGTCGTAAAGAAGGGCTCGAAAATCTGTTCCATATCTGCTTGGGCAATTCCAGCTCCGTTGTCAGAAACTGAAAACTTAACAAACTCTCCAGACACAGTCTCTTCGATATAATCAAACCGACTTTTATGAAGCGTAACATTTTCTGTACTGATAACGATCGTCCCATCGCCGCCAACGGCATCCCGTGAATTGAGGCATAAATTCAGCAAGCTATTTTCCACTTGGCCCGGATCCACATAACACGACCAAAGCCCTGTTTGTTTTTGGATTTCCAAAGAGACGCTCTCACCGATGGTACTTTTCAACAAGACCTGCATTTCTTCAATATTCCGGTTCAAATTAATCACTTCCGGACGGAGATCGATTTTTCTGGAGAATGAGAGCAGTTGCTGGGTCAGTTCTGCCCCTCGGTTAGCTGAGCGGATTATGGCATTGACGTGTACGGCCATTGGCTCTGTTAAGTCATCAATCTGCTCAGCCAAAAGCTCTGTATTTCCCATAACAACCGCCAACAGATTATTAAAATCATGGGCAATACCGCCGGTAAGTTGTCCCACCGCTTCCATTTTTTGAGCCTGTCTCAATTGATCGTCTCGTTTGTATTGCTCTGTGATATCAATTCTGATGGAGGCGACAGCACCAGATGGGAATTTTTTATTCATGACCTGAAGCCAGCGGTCTCCGTATTTTTGGATATCCAACATATTGGCCGGTGGATTTAAATTAATTTCCACTCTTTTTGCTGCATAACTTTCGGCATCTTCCTGCCCGATATCAACATACCCAAGTTCGATCCCTTTTAGGATGGTCTCTTTTAAACTCACGCCATCATATTCAAACTCAACGAATTCCGGAAACCAGGTTTGCCAATTGTGATTTCCAAGGATGCGGTGCCCTTCAGGAGACCATAAGCTGAAAGCAAAAGGAAAACTGTCCAAAATCTCACGAAGAAGTTTTTCGCTTTCTCTAATATCTTTTTCAGCTTGAACGCGTTCTGTTATATCCGTGTATGTGGATATAAAGCCCACATCTTGAATATAATGGCCTTCCACTTCCAGAATTGTGCCGTCGCTTCGCTCGCGATCAAATTTATGATCCACGAACTGTTTTGCCAATTTCACACGTTCTTCGACCTGCTCGTCCACATTACCAGGCCCATACTCCCCGCGTTCCGCGTTAAACCGCATAATGTCTTTAAAACTGCTGCCCGGATGCGCAATACTTTCCGGCAAATCTAGCATTTCCAAGCATCGCGAATTACAGAAAATTAAATCAAGATTATGATCAACGATGCTGATCCCTTGAAGCAGGGATCCAAGGATCGCATTCAATGTCTTGTTTTTAGCCTGCAAACCTAACTCAGGCGTAATATCTGTTGAGATAACCAACACCCGTTCCCTGTCAGTGTAGGGAAGCAACACCGCCGTTGATTTCATCATTTGAACAGCGCCATCATCTTTAACAAGGACAACTTTCATATCCTTGACGGCAATATCATTGTGTAAATCGTCGATGGTCGCACGTAATCTGTCGGCCTTACTCGGATCATCATCCATGATCGTCATGCGCCCAACTAAATTTTGCTTGCTGCTATTGCGATGTTTAAGGAGCTGCGGATTTAAATCGTAATACGTCAATTCTTTGGCGTCGATGATATAGAGATAGGATTGACTCTGCTCAAACAAGATTTGAAATCTCTCATCCGACAATTCTTTTTCAAGCTTAAGCGACACCAGCTCGCTTATGTCTTTTATAATTCCGCGCGCCCCGCGGCAGACGTCCCCATCGACCAAAGGTTGTAGGTGCAGCTCAACAGGAATTTTTCGGTTTGAATGATTAAGGACAACTCTCACCCCATTGAGCGCCAATGGTGCGTCAAAACAGGCATTTAGTTTCTGCCAATCCTCTTCGTGCCCATCAAGGCATTCAAATATGTGCGAGATTGCTTCACCAAGCAGGTTTATCCCAGCAAACGTGGCGTTTGTAGAGGCATACACGACTTCAAATGCCGCATTACACTCCCAGAACAGATCATTTTGCATTTCCAGAAAATGTTCATATCTCGCAACATTCTGGTCA
>Ga0105357_10000053_pt1 | contig 46676 bp, 52 predicted proteins | sample GOMGulsemesocosm_4_FD_83660 | JGI IMG/M metagenome (GOLD analysis project Ga0105357, IMG submission 83660) | Methane-oxidizing microbial communities from mesocosms in the Gulf of Mexico - GOM15B Gulf of Mexico | ecosystem: Environmental > Aquatic > Marine > Cold seeps | place: USA: Gulf of...
AGAAGATATGTTAAGAGATAAAAACCTAAAAGTGGACAATGCTAAATTTGATGAATTAATGTTAGAGCAAAAAACAAAAGCAAAAGCGGCTTGGAAAGGTAGTGGAGATTCTGCTACTGAGGGTGATTTTAAAACATTACTTGAAAAATATGGTAAAAATAATTTTGTTGGATATGAAAAAACATTTGAAAATACAATAATTACTACTTTATTAAATGAAAAATTTGAAGAGATTGAAGTTTTAAATGCAGGACAAACTGGATGGGTTATGCTAGAAAATACACCATTTTATGCAACATCAGGTGGACAAGAAGGTGATACTGGAGCATTAGAAGATAATGAACATATTGCAATTATTGAAGAGACTGCTAAATTCTATGATATTAATCTTTCAAAAGTAAAAGTTGAAAATTCAACACTAAAAAAAGGTGAAAAAGTTCAAGCAGTAGTTGTAAATAGAAATGAAATAGAAAAACATCATAGTGCAACACACCTTTTACAGTCTGCACTTAAAATGGTTTTAGGTGAAACTGTAGCACAAGCTGGTTCATTAAATGATACTTCAAAATTAAGATTTGACTTTACATATCCAAAAGCTATGACTAATAATCAAATTAAAGAAGTTGAAGATTTAGTTAACTCAATGATTGCAACAGGAATTTCTGGTGATGTTGAAGAGTTACCAATTGAAGAAGCTAAAAACAAAGGCGCAATTGCTATGTTTGGTGAAAAATATGGAGATAGCGTTAGAGTTGTAAGCTTTGGTGATGTTTCTGTAGAGTTCTGTGGAGGAACACACGTAAATAATACTTCAGATATTGGTTCAATTTACATAGTAAAAGAATCAGGAGTAAGTGCTGGAGTTCGTAGAATTGAAGCTGTTTGTGGATTAGCTGCAATTAAATACACAAATACTATTATTAAAAATTATCAAGAAGTTCAAACTGAACTTAAAAATAAAGATGTAATTGCTGGAATTAAGAAATTAAAAGAGCAAATCAAAGAACTAAAAAAAGAAGTTGAAGAGGCACAAAGTCAAACTGTAGCTCCTGTATATGAAGAAATGCTTGGTGATACAAAAGTTGTAGTTGATATTGTAAACAGTGGTGATATTAAAAAAATCGTTGATGATTTAAAAAATTCTAATGATAAACTAGCAGTATTATTACTTCAAGCAAAAGGCGATAAAGTTATGCTTGTAGCTGGTTGTAAAGATACTAATGTAAAAGCTGGTAATTGGATTAAAGCTATTGCTCCAATCGTTGGCGGTGGTGGCGGTGGTCGTCCTGACTTCGCACAAGCTGGTGGAAAAGATGTATCTAAAATTGAAGATGCTAAAAAAGCTGCATTAGAATATGCTAAAAACAATCTATAAGAATAAAGATGAGTGAAACTTCTTCTTTATTATCACTTGTAGTTTTTTTACATGTTATATCAGCAGTTTTATGGGTAGGAGGAATGATTGCAATTAGATTTGCAGTTCATTACTCTATTCAAAACATAGTAGAACCAAGAATAAAACTGGAAAGAACTTTAGAAAATTTAAAAAGATTTTTTAATATGGTTATTCCAGCAATTGTAATATTACTTATAACAGCCGTTATACTAATAATTTTATTAGGATTTAAAGGAACACCTTTATATAGTTTTGTCATTGCTAAGGAAGCTATATGGACTATTATGACAATAGTATTTGTAATTATCTATATAAAAAGAAACAAAGCAGAAAAAGCTTTTGTTGAAGGTGATTTTTTAGGTGCTAAAAATAACTTGAGCCCAATAGCAAAATATTATATTCCAGTAAATATTATCTTAGGGATAGTTGCTATTTACTTAGGTGTTACATTAAGAGGATTTTAAATTCTCTTTTAAAAATAAAGCTATACATCATTCCAATACAAAATAGAAAAGCATTATGAATAAAGATAAGAGGGTTGTTGTTAAAAAAATGAATGTCGCATACATTACTGATAACTACGATGGTTTCCCTCATATCCATGATTATATTTACTCTTAAAGTGAAAAGGTTTAAATATTATAGTGGGACTAATGATAGGTCTTACATTATGATGATATCTATGACATCCAGAAAAAAATATTATGCTTACAATTAATAAAAATATACTTTTAAGCATTTGAACTCCTCTACTAATTAGTGTTTAAACATTATTAGTAAAGATTGTGAACAAATTGTATATTTAAATTATATTATGGACACGCTATATCTTCTGAAAAATAGTTTTCAATTATATTTTGATTTACCAAACTGCTATTATAATTTGAAAAAAATCTTGGTTTATTTTGATAAGTATTTATATATTTAGGATCAAAATTTTTAATCATTTCATTAAATAAAACACCCTTATAATCTACAATAAAAGTATTTTCATCTACAGAAAACTTAGCTATTAAATTCATGATATATTTATCATCAATTAAATACGTACTGAATTCATAATCATCAAAATCAATTCTTTCAAGCGCAATCATGGTTTTAATATGAGTTTTTTCTTTAAATAAATTATCAAAAAATGATCTTTCAAATCCATTCCAAATACAATTAGTATTTAAACTTACATGTTCAATAAAAATATTCCCATATTCACTACTTGAACTATTTAGAATATAAGAATTGAAATTACAAGAATCATTTGTAAATTGTTTTTTTTCTTTTGATATATCAATATAATTATTTACAATATTAACTTTTGAAGAACTACATGAACTAAGAAGCAAAACAATAAAAACTAAATACATAGATTTAAGCATATTAATTCCTTTTAAGAGTTTATTCTATTATAACACTATAATAATATAACTTGACATAAAAATTATTTTTAATTATTATGTTATATAAATACTATTATATGGAGTATTATAAATTATGACTATAAAAAATGCACTATTTTTTACAATATTCATATTTCTTTTTATTGGATGTTCTAAAAAAAGCAATAATTTAACTCAAATTAACTTACCTTTTCCTAGTGCATCTTTAGAAAAAACCATTATGGAAAATCGGAAAAATGAACTTTATGTAGATAAAGGGTTTAGTGATTTTTACAAAGAATGGAGAGGAGTAAAATATAAGTTTGGTGGAAATACTAAAAAAGGTATTGATTGCTCAGCTTTTATTCAAAAAGCCTACAGAAAAACACTAGATATTAAAATACCTAGAACAACATTATTACAATCAAAAATAGGAAAAAATATTAGTAAGGCACAGTTAAAATTAGGAGATTTAGTATTTTTTAAAACAGGTGAAAATTCACGTCATGTAGGTATATATATAGAAAATGGAAAATTTATGCATGCTTCAAGTAAGAAAGGTGTGAGCATTTCGAAGCTTGATAATATCTACTTTAACAAACATTATTGGAAATCTAAAAGGATTATTCATTAAGTAAATAGACGATATAATTAGACTTATAACAATTGTAAGAAGGATTAAAAATGATTAAAAAATCTCATTTAGCTTTACCACTATTTCTATTTTTAATTGGTTGTCAAAATAAATCAGATGTTTATCTAGAAAATACCTTAAACAAAAAAGACACTGATATAAAAGTACAAAATACTAATCCTTTAATAGTAAAAGAAGAGGCTAAAGTTGCATATGAACCTATTATAACTCCAGAAGAATACAAGAAATTAATAGAAGAAGATAAAAATTTATCCAACAATGATGTAACAGATATGAAAAAAGAATTTATGGACTTCTATAATGAATGGAAAGGTGTTAAGTATAGATTTGGAGGAAACTCTAAAAAAGGTATTGATTGTTCTGCCTTTACTCAAAGAATTTTTAAAGAAAAATTTGATAAAAAAATTCCTAGAAGTACATGGACTCAAGTAAAAGTGGGAAAAGAAGTTAAAAAATCTAAATTAGAACTTGGGGATTTAATATTTTTTAAAACAGGAAAAGTTGATAGACATGTTGGAGTATATATGGGTAATGGAGATTTTATGCATGCATCAATTAAAGGTGTAAAATTTTCTAAAGTAGACAAACCTTTTTATAAAAAAGCTTATTGGACATCTAGAAGAATTATCTATTAATCTCTTCTATAAACCCCCATATAGCAATAACATTACTGGTATATAAATTATTGATATAAAGTTACTAAGTAAAACAGTAAAAGACGCTTTTTGTGGTTTTGCATTTAGTAAAACTGCTAAAGTTATTGTATTCCCTGCAAGTGGTACTATTGAGAATAAAAATAAAACATCATAAATATCTTTATTTAATAATCCAAAGAAGCTCTTATCTACAAATATAATTAAAAGTATTGCTCCTGGCCAGAAAATAAATTTAAAGAAGTATGCAATTTTCATATATTTTGTATCCATATCTTCTTCTAAATTAAAGCCTTTCATTCCCATACCAAGCATCATCATTCCAAGTATTCCAAAGATCCATTTTATAGCTTCAAAATATGGTATTACAAACTCTGGCATTCCCACACCCAAAATATTTAAAGAAAGACCTGAGATAAAAGCATAAAGTAAAGGTAGTTTTATGATTTTAATAATTGATTGACGTGCTGTAAAAGAACCTTTTGCAGTTACAAAAAAACCAGTAGTATTTTCATAAAGTAAAGAAGCTAATGTGGCAAATATAAACATGTTAGCGTTTTCAGGTGAAAGTAATATCATAGCAAGAGGAATTCCAAAATATCCAGTATTTCCTGTACCACATGTAAAAGCTAAAGTATTAACACTTGCATCATTCCATTCATTTTTATATTTATTTAGTATATAAAAGGCAATAGTCGAGCCAAAAACAAATACAAATATAGGTAAAAATAAAAGTTGTAAATTAATACTAATAGATAGAGTTGCAAAGAATATTACAATTGGTCCTAAAATATAAATAAGAATAAAAGCAACATAATCTCTTCTCACCTTTAAATATTTTGTTAAAATATATCCAATTATAATGTTTATATATAAAGGTGAAATTTTTGATAGTAATATAAAAAATAGATTCATTAAATAGTCACTTTTTGTAAGGTAAGCTAATTGTAACGAATAAAGATATAAATGAGTTACATTTACCTCTTTTATATTAGTAATATGATAATTGTATGATTTTATTACAATTGTAAATAATTAGACAAAAGAAATAGACATAAAACACATACAAAATACATTTTTAGAGCATAGAAAATATTTAATTTAAATATTCTTGAAGCTTCAACTTTATATCTAGCAACAATAGTTAGGTTCAATCCACTAAAAGGTGATGTTGAAACTGTTGTAGACCATGCCATTAAAAATGTAATTGCTAAAAGTGTATGATTTACATTAGATAAAAAATCTCCAATTATTGCAATTGTTATTATTGGATGAATACCTATAAATGATAATATGATAAATATTGCCAAAAGAATTGAAGCAATAATCCAATCAAAGTTTTCAAAAGGCAAAGATAAATCTAATCCTAATAGTATTGAACTAATTGAAATACCAAACATGCCTGCTACTAAAAATAAAGACATCTCTAATTTCATTTTAGGTAAGTCATCAAAGATATGATTCTTTAACTTTTCAGCAGATGTATTAAATCCTTTTTTTACAGGTAATACTAAAAGTGTTAGAACTAATGAAAATAATGCAATTAGAATAATTACCTTAATATCTGGGAAATAATAGTTTGTAATTAAAACAAAAAAAGCTAAGACTAAAGGGAGATACAAACTATCTAAAGATAAAGGATAACCTCTAAACTCTTCAAGTTTAAAATCTTTATTTTTAATAACTTCATAATATGTAATCCCAAAAGCTATTAAAGCTAAAAAAACTCCATTGATTAATATAATAGATGTAGTTAAATTTGGAGCATAAGTCATAGCAGCAGCAAAAGCTACAAAAAATGGTGACCAATATGCATCTGAAGCAAAAGCTCTTGTTAGTAAGATTATTTGAGTATTACTTAAAGGTGCTTTTTTATATAGTTTATCAGCTACTAGTATCAAAGACGATAAATTAATTACTGAACCAAATAAATGAACTCCGGTGTATGTCTTTATAAAAGATTGTTTTCCAATTGGTAGTTTTTTTAACTTATCTTTTTTAGGACTTGTAATTAAACGTAAAAAACCAACACCAATTAAAAGAGTTAATAAGTATTGATTTACAGTGAAGACTTTAATAAAATTGATTTCAAATTCATTATAAAGAGAAAAACCAAAGGCGATAAAACTTAATAGAAAAAGTATAATTATCATTTTCTTTTTTATAATTGTAATAAAAAGTATTAAAAAAGCAAGCCATGCAAGTAAACCTGCAATAACTATAAAACTTTGATTAAAAAAATATGAATACAGAGTTACTAAAAATGATAGAAATATTAATATTCCAGAAAAGCTTATACTCTTTTTCATTTACACTAAAGTCTTTTTAAAAATATAGATAAGTATATTCCAATTGCAATAAAAATTGCACCTACTAAATGATAAGCTTCTAAAACTTCACCTAAAAACATATACGCTAATACTGCACCAAAAATTGGCATAAGATGAGTAAATTGTCCTGCCTTATTAGCACCTAATTCCACAGTAGCCATATTCCAAAAATAAAAAGATAAAAGTGAAGGAAAAATAACCATATATATAAAGGGATATAAAACTTTTTCATTACTTAAAAAAGAGAATTCAAAGCTATAACCTAAACTAAAAAAAGCTATTGATAATGGAATAATCCCAATAAACGTTGTAATACTTAAAAAATCAAAAGAGTTTAACTCCTTTGGCTTATATTTTAAAAGTACACAATATAAAGCCCAATCAACACAAGCAAGAAGTATCCAAATATCTCCACTTGTAAATTCTAGAGTTAAAATATTTTCAATATTACCTTTTAAGATCAAAAATACAACCCCTAAAGTTGATAATATAATGCCAAAAGTTTGTAATTTTGTAAGTTTTACTTTTAAAATAAATGCGGATAAAACTACAATCATAACAGGAATACTTGAATTAATAAGTAAAGCATTTGTTGCAGTTGTTGTTTGTAATCCATAGTATAAGAAAGTATTAAAAGCTGCAATACCAAGACTTCCAAAAGTTATTAGTATAAAATAGTTTCTTTTAAAAATATTAAATATGTATTTAGATCTATAAATTAAATATGGTAATAGTATCAAAAAAACAAAAAACCATCTAAAAAAAGATAGTTGCATTGGTTCAATATCACTAGAAACCATTCGTCCAAAGACAAAGTTTCCAGACCAAAACAGAACAGCTAGTGTTAGGTAAATATTATATTTCATATAATCACTTCAAGTAAATCTTTTCTTTGTTTATTATATGTATATTCTAAAATTGTGGATATAGTTCTTGTATAAGGAGCATCAACTCCAAGTTTTTCACAGTTTCTTATAACTACTCCACAAATCTCATCAAGTTCTAAATCTCTATTATTTTCAGTATCTACCCACATAGATGGTTTTAATGATTGAAAACTTTTCATAAGTTCAAACATTTTATTTGCATCTTTTTCTGATAAGTTTACTCCAACGGCATTTGAGGCAAGTGCTGCTTCACGCATAAGTCCATATATTAATTTTGATGTTTTTTCATTTACTAAAAGTGGTCCAGATTCTTCTTTCATAAGTGCACAAATTGCATTTACTCCATTATTTATAATCAATTTATTCCAAAGTTCTAATTTAATATCTTCACAAATAAATGTACTCGTTTGTGTTCTATCTAATATAGCTTTTAATTTATTTAAAAAGTTTTTATTTTCTTTTGTATGATTAAGTGCTCCAATTAAAGTTTCAACTTTCCCTGAACAATGTACCTGTCCTAATTCAATTGTATGTGAAACTATAAGTCTTGTTAGACCTCCTATTACATACTCTTTAGAATAATAATTCAACATTACATCTTCATTTTCCACTCCATTTTGTAATGAGACATAATAAGGTATTTTAGAAGAACCTTTAACCCAAGTAGCTAAAGTTTTAGATATTGATTCAGTACTCATTGCTTTTGTTGCAATTATAATTACATCAAAACTACTTGGATCCAAAGTTATTAATTCATCTATACTTAATGTATTTATTTTATCTTCTATTATATGATCTGAATGAGTTACTTTTAACTTATTCTCTTTTAAATATTCTAAGTTCTCTCCTCTAGCTACAAATGTGATATTACATCCTACTTCATGTAAAATCATTCCATAATAAGCTCCAATTCCTCCTGCCCCAACTACAACTATATTCATATTTTAATCCTAAATTATATTTATATATACTAAAATGGTATTATATACAAATATACTATAATTTAAAGAAAAAGGATTATAATGACTAGGCTAATAAAGAGAAGACTATTAAATCAGCGTGGTGCAATGGATAGAATACTTGTAACTTTACTATTAATTATTGTGGGTGTAGGGGCAATGGTTGGTCTTAGTTCTTGGTATGAAGCTCAAAGTAATAATGTAAAAACACAAGCTTCACAGAAAATTATTGATGCAAAAGAATAATAAAAAGGATTTTTTTGATAAGACTTGGTTCAAATTCGTCTACTAGGGCTTTAATACTGAATAAGGCAAAAATAGAATTTATTCAAAATGGTGGAAGTTTTGATGAAGATTCAATAAAAACAACTAAGCCTAAATCTTTTTGTTATCAAGCAACAAAAGGAAAATTTGATGAACTTTATAAAAGATATGGTATTGAAGAAATGCCTTTACTCGTGGCAGATAGCGTAGTAACTACAAAAGGACTCCTGCTAAGAAAGGCCAAAGATGAAGATGATGCAAGAGCTATGCTAGAGCTTCAAAGTGGAAATAAAACATCAGTAATTTCATGTATGATTTATAAATCAAAAGAAAAAGAAATCATTGATATCTCAATAACAACTTATATTTTTGATAAGTTTGAAGAAAATGATATAAATAACTATATTAAATCAGGTGAATGTTTTGGAAAAGCAGGAGCTATAATGGTAGAAGGTTTTTGTAAACCTTATATCAAAGAAGTGAAAGGCTATGAAAGTACTGCTATGGGTCTTTGTGTCGAGAAATTAAAAGCTTTTATGTAATAATGCCAAACATTATAAAAATAGGAAATATATGAGAATATCAAATATTATATATACAACAGTTTTATCTTCAATAATATTTGTAGGTTGTACTAGCCTTCAAGTTCAAAGAGATATGAAAGTAATAGAAAATAAACAAGTTAATAATACAAATCATAATATAGAAAAAGAAATTTTAGTAATAGAAAAAATACCAGAAGCAATAAATCAATTTTCTTTAGATAATAATTCTAAAGAGTTTTTAGAAATTTTAAGAAATGACACTTATGCTTCATTATGTTCTAGTAAAGATAAATATTTAGAAATTATAGAGATACAAGATAGTCAAAAAAAAATCGATTTACTAAAAAATTTATTTTATGACTATACAAAAAATTTAAGTAATTCTTGTATAAATCAAAGTGATTTAAAAAAGAAATTAAAACAAAAAAAATATAGAGATATTAGTCAAGATTATGAAGTATATAATGTAGATATAAATAAAAAGAATCTTCTAAAAAAATATACTTCAAATACTCAAAGTGTTAAAAGTATTTTAGAAGCATATACACCAAGGCATCCACAATTCTTTGCATTAATTAAGAAACTTGATAAAAGTGAATTATCAGAATTAAAATATAATAAATTAAGATTAAATATAGAAAGACTTAAACTTCTTAAGTATTCAAATAGTAATGATTTTATTCAATTAAATGTACCTTCGTACAATTTTGCATTTTATGAAGATGGAACTAGAACAAAAACTTTTGGTACAGTTGTAGGTTCACAAGAAGCTCAAACTCCAATACTTTCGAGTAAACTTGCATACTTTATAGTAAACCCTACTTGGAATATCCCAGATTCTATTGCAAAAAGTAGTATTATTCCAAAAGCATTAAAAGATAGAAACTATTTAAAAAAGAAAAATATAGTTATTCGGAAAAACTATAAACTTTCATCTAAGAAAATTAAATGGAAAGATGTTAATTGGAAAAAGTATTTAAAGAAAGATGTTAAATATATCCCTTATAAATTTATTCAACTTCCATCAAAAACAAATGGAATGGGTAGAATGAAATTTATCTTCCCAAATAACTATGCAGTTTATATGCATGATACTATAGGTTCATGGAGATTTAAATCTAACAAGCAAAAGATCAGATTTACAAGTCATGGTTGTATTAGATTAGAGCATCCTATTAGTTTAATGAAATACTTATCTGAAAGTTATACAAAGCATTCATATTCAAAAGTTAGAAATATTTTTGATAGTCAGAAAACAGATACAATCAGACTAAATAAAAAACTACCTATTCATTTAACATACCAAACCGCACAAGTTAATAATGATAAATTATCATTTTATAGTGATGTTTATGGATATGATAAAATTCAAACATTAAACTTCTAAATTATTTTAAAAGAGTATCATTCTCTTTTAAAATAAGGACTTTATAATAGTTACCATTCCAATATGTAGATTATAATTTCCTACTGGAAAATCAAGATGATCTTCTTCTCTTAGATTTATTTTATATGAACTAAGATATTTACCTAAAACTTCTAAATCTATTTTTTTATATGGAACATTTTCATATGAAGTTCTTAATAATTTATTTTTATCGTTACTTAATTCTAAAGTAAAAGCAAGTGTTCTTAAAGATATCAAATCTGTCCATTTATAAAATAGTTCAGAATCTAACTTCTCTTCTATCCTACCTTCTGGAGTAAATAAAAGATTTTGTTTTTCTAATGCGAATAACACAGATAAAATTGCATCAACAAAAGGAACAATCTTTTCTTTCCAGAATGGTGACTCATCACTTTTTTCTAAAACACTAGTAATATATTCTAATATTTCTTCTTTTGTATTATTCTGTAAAAGTTCACTTAATTTATCATTCATCTTTATTTTATTCTCTTTACTAAAATTTCTGGAGTTAATCCTAAACTTTCTTCAACAAGTTTAGTATCTCCATGGTCTATAAATTTATCTTCATATTCAAAAGAAGTAAGTTTTATATTAATATTCTCATCATTTAAAAATTCTAAAATAGCACTTCCCACTCCACCTTGTTTTTGTGAATCTGAGAATACATACCAATCATCATATTTTGTAGCTAAATCTTTTAAACAATCTTTATCTAAGGGTTTAACAAATCTTAAATCTACAATAGCAATATCTTCATCATGAAGCTTTTCTGTTTCACATGCACGACCAACTGCCGCACCATATCCAATAAATAATTTTTTACTTTTACCCTCTTTAAGGATTTGTGCTTTTCCTAGTTCAAAAGGAACAAATGGATAATCAACTTGGATAAAAGCACCCCTTGGGTATCTAATAGCACAAGGAGATATTAATTCATAAGCAAAAGATAAACCATCTTCTAAACTTGCATTATCTCTTGGAGCAAATACAATCATGTTAGGAATAAATCTTAAATAAGATATATCAAATGCTCCTTGATGAGTTTCTCCATCATTACCCACAGTTCCAGCTCTATCTATTGCAAAAACTACTGGTAAGTCCATTAGACATACATCATGTATTATTTGATCAAAACCACGCTGAAGGAAAGTAGAATAAATAGTAATATATGGTTTGAAACCTTCTTTTGCCATTGCTGCCATTGAAGTAACTGCATGTTGTTCCGCAATTGCAACATCCCAAAATCTATCTGGAAATTTTTCCATTAATTTATTTATACCCGTTCCACTTGGCATTGCAGCTGTAACTCCTACAATATTTTCATGTTTACCTGCTAATTCACAAAGAGCATTTGCAAATACAGCAGTCGCTGCTTTAGGTACAGTTTTTTTAATAAAAGTTCCATCATCAACATTAAAAGGCCCAACTCCATGCCAATGTTCATGTTGCCCTTCAGCAACTTTATAACCTTTTCCTTTTACTGTTCTTGCATGAACAATTACAGGTTTATTCATACCCTTTGCTAATTCTAAAGTATCTATAACTTCTGCAATATTATGTCCATCAATAGGACCAATATAATCAATTCCCATTTCTTCAAATAAAATACCCGGAGTAATTAGCTTCATTGCTTCTTCCATTCTTTTAGCAATATAAGTAGTACCTTCTGGCATATTATTTTTAATAAAAGTATCAACTCTACCTTTAAAACCTTGATAAGTTTTTCCAGCTAGTAATTTTGAAAGATGCTTTGAAATAGCTCCAATTGGTTTAGCAATTGACATTTCATTATCATTTAAAATAATAACAATAGGAAGTTTTATATCACCTAGTTCATTTAAAGCTTCATAAATCATTCCAGCAGTCATAGAACCATCACCAATCATAACAACAGGTACTCTATCTTCTTTTCTAAGCTTAATAGCTTTAGCAGCTCCAACAGCTAATGAAATTGAAGTTGAACTATGACCTGCTATAAAATAATCAGCTTTAGATTCATTTGGTTTTGTAAACCCACTTAATCCGCCAAATTGTCTAATAGTTTCAAATTCTTCCCATCGTCCAGTTAGTAATTTATGTGGATAACATTGATGAGATACATCAAATATAAAAGGATCACTATAGGCATCAAATACTTTGTGCATACCTATTGTTAATTCTACAGCACCTAAAGTAGAAGAAAAATGTCCACCTTTTCTAGATACAACGTCAATAATTCTGTCTCTAATATCTTGTGATACTTCTTCTAATTCTTTTAGTGATTTATCTTTTATATTCATATTATTTTCCAAAGTCTATTTTAACTTTTCTAATACATCATCTAATACTTTAAACACTCTAGTATTTTGATCATTTGAACCAATTGTAATTCTTATTGCATTAACACCATATCCTGTTAAATCTCTTACAATTACTCCACGTTCTAATAAGTTCTGAGCTACTTCTTTTGAAGAATATAAATCTCCAAATTTCAATGTAATAAAATTAGTATATGAATCAATATAATCAAAACCTTTCTTATTTGCATATTTCTCATATCTTTTCATTTCTTCAAAGTTTTTAGTAATACAATCACTTACAAATTCTTCATCTTTAAGGGCTTCAATTGCAGCTGCTAGTGTTAATGTAGTAATATTAAAAGGAGCTCGAAGTTTATATAAAGTATTGATAATATTTTCTTGAGCAATTCCATAACCAACTCTCATTCCACCTAGTGCATAAGCTTTAGAGAAAGTTCCTAAATAAATACAATTAGGAAAAAGACTAATTAATTCTTTTGGATTAATTCTTTTCTTTTCATCTTTAAAAGAAGCATATTCTTGGTAAGCTCCATCAATAACAACTAAAGTATCTTTGTCAATTGTTTCTAAAAATGCATAAACATCATCTCTATCTAAACACTCTCCTAAAGGATTATTAGGTAAACATAAGAAGATTATATCAGCTCCATGTTCTTTATACATAGAAGAAAATTGTTCTAAGTTATGTTCATTATCTTTTGTTTTTAAAATTTTCGAACCAGTTTGTCTTCCATAGATTTCATACATAGCAAATGTAGTTTTACTCATTAAAACTTTTGAATTACTATCACACTTTGCATGAACACAAAATTCTAATATTTGATCACTTCCCGAACCTACAATAATATTTGAAGCTTCTACATCAAATTTATTTGCTAAAGATTCTTTCAATTCATACATTGAATCATCTGGATATACAAACATATTTTCAGCAATGTCTTTAATTTTTGAAGTTACTTTAGGAGATGTTCCATATGGATTTTCATTTGATGCTAATTTGATGATATCTTTTGGATCAATTCCATATTCACGTACAACTAATTCAATTGGCTTACCTGCCTCATAAATTGTAACATTGTCTAATACTTTATTAAAATTCATATATATTCCTATTTTTTATTACTATTAAATATCATGTATTTCTTTTACGTAAGATCCTAAAATTTTTATAGAATCTTTATGTTTATCTAATATTTCTTTTATACCATCATCATCTTTATGCCCATCAAAATCAATAAAAAATATTGAATTACCATCCGCAATATGTGATTTAATTTTAGTAAAGTTAACTCCAGCATTTTTAAAATCAATTAAAAAATCAACTAAAGCTCCTTGTTTATCCGAAAGTTTTACTAAAATTGATGTTTTATCATTTCCACTTTGTGCATTCTCAAAATCACTGATTATAAAAAACCTTGTTCTATTATTGTCTTTATCTTCAATATTTTCAAATAATATTGGAAGATTATTTAATTTTGCTCCAACATGAGGACAAATAGCAGCACTACCTGGTTCATTTATAGCAATTCTTGCAGCTTTTGTAGTTGACTCAATTGGAATTTGTTCAACTTCATCTAAACCAAAATTTGCTAAAAATTTTCTACATTGTTCAAATGCAATATCTTTTGAGTAAATTCTTTTTATATCTTCTACTTTATCACAAGTAGAAGCTAAAGTATGGTGAATATCAAGTACCACTTCAGCAATAATTTTCAAATCATACTTATTTAAACAATTAATAGTATCAGTTACAATTCCATTTGAAGAATTCTCAATAGGTACCACTCCAAATCTAGCTTTTTTAGTATCAACTTCCCTAAAAATTCCTTTAATTGAAGAGATAGAAACATAAGAACTCATTGCACCAAATCTACCTTCTGCTGCTTGATGAGTAAAAGAACCTTCAGGTCCAAGATAAGCTACATTTTCAGGTAATTCAAGGTTTCTAGAAATTGCAAATATTTCTAAAAATAAAGCTTCAATCGCTGCTCTATTTAACATGCCTTCATTAATTGATTCAAGTCTATCAATAATAGCTTTTTCCCTCTCAGGTCTATAAATAGCTCCACCACTTTGTGCTTTTACAACACCTACTTGATGTACTATTTTCATTCTATTATTAATTAATTTTAATAATTCATTATCAATATTATCAAGTTTATCTCTTAAGACTTGTAATCCTGCTTCATTCATGTTAATCCTTTTACTTGATAAGTATTATTTAATATACTCTTCTTCTAATGCAATTAAATCTTCAAATACTTCTCTTTTTCTTATAATTCTATCTTCACCATTCTCGTATGCTATTTCAGCAACTTTTCCTCTAGTGTTATAATTAGAGGCCATTGTAAAACAATAAGCACCAGCTGAGTAAATAGCAACTAAATCATTATGTTGTGTTTTTGGTAAATTAATATTTTTAGCAAAGAAATCTCCACTTTCACATACAGGCCCTACTAAATTACAATCACTTAAGTCATCATTATCATTTAATACTTCTACTCTATGATATGCATTGTATAATGCTGGTCTAATTAAATCATTCATAGCACCATCAACAATAATAAATCTTTTGTTTCCATTTACTTTTTCATAAAGTACTTTCGATACAAACACTCCACAGTTCCCAACTAAAAACCTTCCTGGTTCACATACGATTGTAATATCTAAGCCAAATAAACACTCTAAAATTGCTTGTGCATATTCATTAGTATCAATTAGTTTTTCATCATCATAAACGATACCTAATCCACCACCAACATCAAAGAATGAAAGTTCAATTTTAATAGCTGCAAGATTTCTTACTAAATCAGATACAATTTTTACAGATTCTTTTATTGGTTCAAGTTGTGTAAGTTGAGAACCAATATGACAATGAATTCCAGTAGGCGTTAAATTCTTAGAATTTTTACATTGAATATACATTCTTTTTGCTGTATCAATATCAACACCAAATTTATTTTCATGTAAACCTGTTGAAATATATGGATGTGTTTGAGGATCAATATTAGGATTAACTCTAATAGATATTCTTGCAACGATATCTAATTCAGTAGCAATAGCTTCAATTCTATCAAGTTCAGCAGCACTTTCAACATTAATCATTAAAATACCAAGTTCTAAGGCTTCTTTGATTTCACTATCAATTTTTCCAACTCCAGAAAAAATAATCTTATAGGGAGCGATTCCTACTTTTAATGCTCTTTTGACTTCACCAATTGATACACAATCAGCTCCTGCACCCAAAGTTGCTAAATGTTTAATAACTGAAAGGTTCGAATTTGCTTTTACAGCATATGCTAAAATTGATTTTCTTGCTTTAAATGCGCCTTTTAATTCTTCATATTGTCCAGTAATATGATCAAAATCATAAACATAATATGGTGTTTTATATTTATTTGCTAATTCTTTAAAATCTATATTCATTTTTTATATTTTTCCTATTTCTTTATTCATTAAAATTTTAATATAGAATTCTTTAAACTCTAAATTAAAACTTCCACTTTATAAATAGTCATAAAGTGTGAAGTTTTGGGTGAAGTTCAAGGCAGAAAGAAAATTTAAGCAGGAGCTTACATAAAGTAAGTGAGTGTCTAAATTTTCTTAACAACGAAGAAATTCGCCAAAGGCTTACGCTTTATGTCTATTTATTTCCGTCCCATGCAATTGTCTGTTTACCATTTTCATCAAATGAAACAGCAGGCATACCCATAATATTAAATCCACAATCTACATAATGAATTTCACCTGTAACTGCTGAAGATAAATCAGATAATAGGTACATTCCTGAATTACCAACCTCTGTTGTAGTAACATTCTTTTTTAAAGGAGAATGCGCTTCATTCCATTTAAGCATAAATCTAAATTCACCAATTCCTGCTGCTGCTAAAGTTTTTATAGGACCTGCAGAAATAGCATTTACTCTAATTCCATCTCTTCCTAAATCTTCTGCAAGATATTTAGTAGTCATCTCTAAAGCTGCTTTTGCAACTCCCATTAAATTATAGTTTGGGATATATTTAACTCCACCATAATAAGAAAGAGTTAACACAGAACAGTTATCACTCATAATTGGTTTAAGTTCTCTAACCACTTCAATTAAAGAATAAACAGAAACATCCATTGCAATATCAAAAGATGCTTTTGGAATATCATAAAACCTTCCAGTTAACCCATCTTTTGGTGCAAAAGCAATTGAATGAACAATAAAGTCAATTTCACCCATGTCTTTTTCTAAAGATTCTTTTAACGCTTTAATTTCATCAGGATTTGATACATCACACGGATATACTAAGTTTTCACTTCCAAATTCTGCTGCTATTGGTTCAACTCTTTTCTTTAAAGAATCATTTAAATAAGTAAATGCAATTTCAGCACCTTGATCAGCACAAGCTTTAGCAATTCCATAAGCAATAGACTTATTATTAGCAACACCTAAAATTACACCTTTTTTACCTTTCATAAACATCTATAAATCCTTTGTATTTTCAATAATTTGTTTAAAATCTTCTACTATCCAAGAAGCTGTACCAATTAAAGCACCATCAACACCTGATAATGCACATATATCAGCAACATTTGCTACTTTTACTGAACCACCATATAATAAAGGTTTATCAATTTGAGATTTAATCGCTGAGTGAACTGCTGTAATATCATCATTAGTTGCAGTTACGCCTGTACCAATTGCCCATACAGGTTCATAAGCTAATATTAGATTTTCATAATTTGTATCAATTCCAACAAATTGTTCATAAATATATTCTAATGTTTTTTCTAATCCAGCTTCTTTAACTTCTAAAGGTTCCCCAATACAATAAATTATCTTGTATCCAAGTTCAGAATAAAAAGAAAACTTTTTTGCTATCTCTTCTTGAGATTCACCTAAAACATGTCTTCTTTCAGAGTGACCAATTAAAATAGTTTTAATACCAAATTCATCTAACTGTTCTGTTCCTATTTCTCCTGTAAAAGAACCCTTTGCTGTTGCATAAGCATTTTGAGTTCCTATAGTTAAATTAGATACAGTATCAAATGTATCCAATGAAGTTGATGTAGGGAAAACATATACTTCACTTGATATATCATTTGATTTTAAAAAATCATTTACATTATTTAAAAAATCAGATGTAGATTTTCTTGTATGATTAGTTTTAAAATTTGATGCAATAATTGCCATTATTATTCCTCAATTAAAAGTGCTTTAACACCTGGTAAAATTTTTCCTTCAATTAATTCTAAAGAAGCTCCACCACCAGTTGAGATGAAAGTCATTTCATCTTCATCACCTGTAACTCTAACTAAGTCAGCAGTATCTCCACCACCTACAACAGTAGTAGCATAAGAACTAGCAACTGCATGAGAAAGTTTTGTAGAACCTTTTGCAAATTTATCCATTTCATAAACACCCATTGGGCCATTCCATAAAATAGTATTTGCATCTCTAAGAGCAAGAGAGAATAATTGAGCAGTTGCAGGTCCAATATCAAGTCCCATCCAGTTTTGAGGAATTTCTTGAATTGTTACATGTTTTGCAATTGCTTCTGCATCAAAAGCTTCTGCGGCAACAACATCTACAGGTAAATAAAGTTTAACACCAAGTGCTTTAGCTTCATCCATAATTCTAATTGCTTCAGGGATTAAATCCTCTTCAACTAGAGAATTTCCTATTTCATGACCAAGAGCTTTAAGGAATGTAAATGCCATTCCTCCACCAATAATGATTTTGTCAACTTTTGGTACTAAATTATAAAGTGCTTCAAGCTTTCCTGAAACTTTTGAACCACCAACGATAGAAACAAAAGGTCTTTTTGGTTCATGAACTATATGATGGAAAAATTTAATTTCTTTAGCAAGTAAGAAACCAGCTGCTTTTGAATTAATATCAAAATGTTTTGCAATACCTTCAACAGATGCATGTGCTCTATGAGATACTCCAAAAGCATCATTAACAAAAACATCTGCCATTGAAGCTAATTTTGCTGCAAACTCAGGATCATTAATCTTTTCACCATCGTTATATCTAAGATTCTCCAAAAGTAAAATCTCACCAGACTGAAGATTTTTAGCTACTTCTAAAGTTTCTTCTCTAACAATATGATCAGCCATTTTAATCTCTTGTTTTAAAAGAGTATGTAACCTTTTAGCAACTGGTTTTAATGAAAAATCAGGATCAAATTTCTCTTTAGGACGTCCGAAGTGTGATGCTAAGATAATTGAACAATCATTGTCAATACAGTATCTAATTGTATTAAGTGCAGATCTAATTCTTCTATCATCTGTAATGTTATTGTATTCATCCATTGGAACATTAAAGTCACATCTAATAAATACTCTTTTACCTGCTATATCAATATTTTTAAGTTCTTGTAATTTCATTTATTTCCCTTGTTAAAATTAGTTATTTACCACGTGTACACCCATGTCAACAAGTCTTGTAGAATAACCCCACTCGTTGTCATACCATGAAAGGACTTTTACCATATTTCCATCAATAACTTGAATAGTATCTAAAGGAACTACAGTTGATAACTCTTCACCAATGAAGTCAGAACTTACTCTACCTTCTGTATCAACACCTAATATACCAGCTAATTTACCTGTAGAAGCTTCAGTGAATGCAGCTTGAATTACCTCTAAACTTGTAGTATTTTTAAGAGTAACTGTTAAATCAACCATAGAAACATTTGGAGTTGGAACTCTAATTGCTTGACCATTTAATTTACCTTTTAAATGTGGCATTACCTTTGCAATAGCCTTTGCAGCTCCAGTTGATGCAGGAATTAAGTTAGTAGCTCCTGCTCTTCCTTTTCTTGGATCTTTTTTATCTTTTGCATCTAAGATTGGCTGAGATGATGTATATGAGTGAATTGTAGTCATTAAACCTTTTTCAATCCCAAAATTATCATCAAGTACTTTTGCAACTGGCGCTAAACCATTTGTAGTACAAGAAGCATTTGAAACAATTGCTTGACCAGCATAAGTTTCTTCATTTGCTCCCATTACAAAAGTAGGAGTATCATCTTTAGCAGGTGCAGACATTACAACTTTTTTTATTCCACTATCGATATAAGGCTGAACAGAATCTATTGTTAAAAATGCACCAGTACATTCTAAAACAACATCCGCTCCTAAAGCTGCAAATTCTAATTTTGCAGGATCACGTTCACTTAAAAGTTTAGCTTTATCATTTCCAATATAGACATATCCATCTTCAACTTTGATATCTTGTCTATTTCCATGAACTGTGTCATATCTAAGATTATATTGAATCATTTCTTCACTACCACTAGCATTAACAGCTACTAATTCAACATCATCTCTATTAGCTACTATTCGTGCTACACATCTACCAATTCTTCCTAATCCATTAATTGCAACTTTAATAGCCATACTTTCCCTTTATATAAATCTTAATTTGTAGATATTTTATCGAAAAATTGCTATAATATTATTTAAGTATATAATAAAGGTATAAATTAGGTGCAACTTGCAGTATTTGGTGGTAGTTTTGACCCTGTTCATATAGCTCATGAAGCAATTGTAAATGAGGCAATAAAAGAACTTGATATTGATAAATTAGTTGTAGTTCCTACATATTTAAATCCTTTTAAAAATAGCTTTCATTTAGAACCAATAGTACGAAAAGAATTATTAGAAAAAGTTTTTTATAATAATCATAAAGTTTATATTAGTGATTATGAAATAAAACAAAATAGAGCAGTTTACTCAATTGAGACTATCAAGTATTTAAAAAATCTATACAAACCATCAAAAATTTATTTAATTATTGGTGCGGACAATATAAAAGATTTAAATAAATGGAACTCAATTGAAGAACTTAAATCTTTGGTTAATTTTGTTGTTGCCTCAAGAGATGGTTTTATTAATAATGATTTCATTAAGTTTAAAAACTTAAAAGTTGATATTAATATAAGTTCTACAATATTAAGAGATAAAATTGATTTAAATTTTATACCTATACAGATAAAAGAAGATATAATATGTCTTCAAAGAAATAAAAAGGTTAATTCTTGAATAGATTAGAAACTATAAAAACGCTTTTAAATGAAAAAAAAGCAGAAAATATTGATGTAATTGATTTAACATCAAAAGATTATATTGTTGATTATGTTGTAATTGCAACTACTTTAAACTCAAAACATGCTTATGCATTGTTAAATTACTTAAAAGAAGAATTAAAGCCACTTGGTGAAGAATTCTTAAGAGTAAATGAAGATGATAATTGGACTGTTATTGATTTAGGAGATATGTTTATTCACTTAATTAGTGAAGAGTACAGAGAAAAATATTCTTTAGAAGATTTATTATCTAAATTAGAAGATAGAGCATAGAATTTTAAATTCTATTGCCCTGGTCTCATAACTTTATTATAGTTACCAGCAGCATCTTTAGCCCCACCCATATTTCCTGTGTAAATTGCTATAGCTATAGCAACTGTTAAAATAATTATAAACCATTTCATTACATTCTATCCTTAGCTTTAATTCCTAATAAATCTAAACCAACTCTAATGCTCATACTTGACATACTAAGAGCTTTTAGATACATATTTTGTTCAGCACTTCCTACAACTTTATAATCATTGTAAAATTTATGTACTGATCCTGCCAATGAAGTTAAATATTCTGTAATCTTTTGCATTTCTCTTTTTTCAAATGCTTCATTTAAAATTGAACCTAGTAATAAAGACTCATAAATTAAATTTAATCCATCTTGATTTAAGTTTTCAAAACTTTCATCTTTTATATCATCAAATGTTAATTCTGCTTTTTTAAATACTTGGTTAATTCTAGCATGAGCATAATTAATATAAAAAATTGGATTTGAGCTATCTTGATTAGTTAATCTATCTAAATCAAATTCAAGATGCGTATCACTTTTTTTAGTTAAAAATACAAATCGTAATGCATCTGAACCAATATCATTTGTAATATCAGACATTAAAATTACATTTCCTGCTCTTTTACTCATTTTATATGGTTCTCCACCTTTTAAAAGTGAAACCATTTGAGATAAAAGTACTTCTAGTTTTTTTGAATCATTTCCTAAAAATTCTATTGCAGCTTTTACTCTTTTTATATAACCATGATGATCAGCTCCCCAAATATTAATATATTCGTCAAAACCTCTATCATATTTATTTTTATGGTAAATGATATCGCCAGCAAGGTATGTAGGAATTCCGTTATCTCGTACTACAACTCTATCAACATCATCACCAATATTTGTAGATCTAATCCAAACTTTTTCATCTCTAGTATAAAGTGAATCATTATCTTCTAAAACTTTTTTAGTTTCATCCCAAGAGGGGTAAAGTGATTTTTCAGAAACAAATGTATTAAATTCAATACCTAAGTCTTTTAAATCACTAATAATAATATCCATAACTAAATCTTTTGCAAAGAAAGCTATCTCTTTATGTTTAGATTTATCAAAAAGAATATCTTTTCCAAATTTTTCAATTACTACTTTTGCAATATCAACTAGATAATCACCCCTATAGTAAGTTTCTGGATATTCAACTTCTTCTTTAAAAATAAATTCTCTTGCTGCTAAAGAAATAGAAAGGCCTAACATATCCATTTGTGAACCAGCATCATTTATATAATATTCAGTTGTTATATCAAAACCTAAATGTCTTCCAACTCTAGCAATAGTATCACCTTGAATCGCACCACGTGCATGACCAATATGTAAAGGACCAGTTGGGTTTGCTGAAACATATTCTAAAAGAATTTTCTCATTTTTTGAATCTTCTTTTGCAAAAGTAACTTCATTACTTAAAGCATCATCAACTAAAGATTGTAAGAAATCATTTGATAATTTAAAGTTTATAAAACCTTTTACCGCTTCAACTTTTTCAAACATTGGTGAATCAACAAATTTTGATGCTAATTCATCTGCAATTATCATTGGTGATTTTCTCAACTCTTTTGCAAGTGAAAATGCTACGGGTGTTGCATAATGACCAAAAGATATATCTTTTGGTTTTTCAAGAACAACATTCGTTTCTAATATATTTTCTATATTTTTTTTTACTAGATTTTGCAATATTTACTCTTATACTATTTTAGTTTCGTTTTTGTCTTCTACTTTAGCATCAGCTTTTTTTTCGATTTCATCATTTTTATTTTCTGAAACTTCATTTTCTTCATCATCTTTTACAGCTTTTTTGAAGTTTTTAATTCCAGAACCAAGACCTTTAGCTAATTCAGGTATTTTTTTACCTCCAAATAGTAGTAATACTACTAAAGCTATTAATATCCATTCCATTCCGCCTGGCATACCCATGACTAATCCTTGTGTTAATTTGGACTTATTATAACTTTTTAATGCTTAAAAAATTTTTGTGATTTACTTTAAAAGAAAGTGAGTTATTCTATAACCTGAACCCGCAGCTAATATTGTTCCCAATACATTTAATATTATATTCGATATTGCTAAATAAGCAGATGTACCAAAAAGTAAATATGATTCAATTGCAAATGTAGAATATGTAGTAAGTGCCCCTAGGAAGCCTGTTGTTAAAAACACTTTTAATGTATCAGAAACTGTAATATGAGTAAAGTAAGCAAATAAGATTCCTATTATAAAAGAACCAATTATATTTACAAGAAGTACTCCCATAGGAAAATCTAAGGGAATATATTTATTTGAAAGATGTACCGTATACGCTCTAGTAATAGCGCCAAGAAAACCTCCAGCACCAATTGCTAAAACAGTTTGCCAACTAAGAGTCATACTTCTTTATCTCTTCATCAAAAAGAGTTGTCATTTTTTCTTCTGTGTCTTCAAACCAAGATGTAGATTTATCTGCTTGGATTGGATCTAAATAAATTACTTTTACAATACCTGGTGTTGCTTTAAGATTTTTTGTATCAACAATATTTCTAGTATTAAATAATAAAACAGGTTGTACTCTTAATTTATACTTATTTGCAACCATCTTAGCCCCTGCTTTAAATTTTAGCATCTTTTTCCCATCAGATCTAGTACCTTCAGGAAACATTGCAATAGGACGACCTTTTTCTAATCTATCTTTTACTTCTTTAAATAAATATATAATGCCTGCTTTATTCTCTCTATCAATTGAAATCATTCGTGAAGCTTTAACAACATGCCCAAAGAAGAATATATTTGAAATCTCTTTTTTTGCAACCCATGCTAAATCTCTATTATGAATATATTCCATGATAATAATGTCAAGTAAGGATTGGTGGTTCATTAAAATTAAATCACATGACTCATCTAAAACACCTTGTGTTTCCAATTTTATACCTAGAATCTTTATTTGAATATTCATCCAAATTTTTATAACTTTATGTGTATGATTTCTAAATAAATACATTGCACATACAGTTATTGCTACAGTAATTGAAAACTGTAATATAAGTATTATTCCTCTAATTCTTGCCAAAATTCTCTTCCTTAATCCAACCAATAAATTCTTTATCAATTCCCATAACTTTTATAAATTCTCTTTTTCTATTTAATATTTCAACTTTTTCTTTATTTTCTAACTTAAAAAATATTGTAGAGTTCTTTGTAGGTAATATGTAAATATATGAATCTTTTTTTACAATTCCTGTACTATTAGGCATTAAATAAATTATCGAAATAATAAATAAAATTATTGATATAACAAGATAGAATTTATTTCTTTTCCAAATATAGATTAAAATAAATAATATCAATAATAAAACAACTGCCATTTTTTTATATTTTTCAAAACTTGAATCATTAGGATTTAGATCTGTTTGAGTACTTACTAATTCATTTTGTAAAATTAAAGGAACTATAATAGTTACAAAGCTTTTACTTGCACTATTATAGTAGTTGAACTCAACTTTTTTCTTATGTATAGGCATAACTACATAATAAATTAAGTTCTGATTTGGGTAATTATCAATTAATTTTGACCTACCTTGTTCTTCAATACCAGAGATAAAGAAGTCTTCAAGATTTGAATTAATCGCGTCAATATCAATTATAGTTAATGACTCTTTGTTATTATATTGCTTTGTTTTGTAAGCTTTTAACTTAAAATCTTTTGCAATTATATTAGAAAATCTTTTATCATCTTTTGCAATATCCGAATAAGTAATAGGATTAGAAGAAAGATTAGTAACTTCTATAATCTTCCCATTTTTTACTAACTTGATTGAAAAAGTTGGTAATTCGAAACTTCCATTGTTAGCTTTAAAAAAGAACTTATTTTCATAGTTCGCGCCACTTGTATTTATCCACTTACTATTTGGATTAAGAACTTTTATATTTTTTGATTTTGAAAAAGATGTTTTAATGTAATCAAAGTCTTTTGTAGTAACTAATGCTTTTATAGTAACTTCAAATTTTTGATTTTTGTAAACTTGTTTGGGTATTTGTTTATATGAAACATATAAATTTTTTGCAGCGAATAAATTTATAGATAATAAAATATTTACTAAAACTATTAAAGATAATATTTTTTTCATATTAAGCTTCTTAATAAAGGATATAGCCAAAGCTATATCTTTATTGTAAAAAACCCTTAAGTATTCTTACTCCATCATCACCACCAAGTAAATTTTCCATTGCTCGTTCAGGATGAGGCATTAAACCAAATACATTTTTTTCTTTATTACAAATACCTGCAATATTAGAAACAGAACCATTTAAGTTTTCTGCTCTTCCTTCTTCATCACAATACTTTAATAAAATTTGACCATTTGCTTCTAATTCTTTTAAACCATTAGCATCAATAAAATAATTACCATCATGATGAGCAACTGGAATATTAACAAGTTCATCTTTTTTAAGTAATGATAAAAATGTATTGTCATTTTCAATAACTTTTAAGTTATGAAATTTAGAAATAAAATGTAAAGAATCATTTCTCTTCATAGCACCAGGTAATAACCCAGCTTCTAATAAAATTTGAAATCCATTACAAATTCCTAAAATTTTACCACCATTAGCTGCATATGCCTGAACTGAATCCATAATATTTGCAAATCTAGCAATTGCACCAGATCTTAAATAATCTCCATATGAAAACCCACCAGGGATTACTAATAAATCTGTGTCTTGAGGAATATTCTTTTCTTTGTGCCAAACAATTTCTACTTGTGCACCTAATTTTTCAAAAGCATATTGTGTATCATACTCACAATTTGTTCCTGGAAATTGTAATACTGAAACTTTCATATTAACCTACTATTTCGATATCGTATTCTTCAATAACAGTATTAGCAAGAAGTTTTTCACACATTTTCACTACTTCTTCTTTAGCTTCAGCTTCAGTTGAAGAGTTTAATTCAATAATAATTTGTTTACCAATTCTTACGTCTTTTACTACTTCTTTGAATCCTAAAGTATCTAAAGCATGGTGTGTTGCTTTACCTTGATCGTCTAATACGCCTTGTTTTAATGCTACATTTACAATTGCTTTCATTTATTCCCTTCAATTTATATTTTTGCGATTATATCTAAAAGTACCTTTAGGTACTTTAGGCTAAAAAGCACTTTATGCTCACTCTAAAAACTATTTACTTAAGCTATTTAGAATAGTAGTATATCCATTTAAAATTGTATTTTTAATAGAGTCTGGAACAACTACATCTAATTTTTCACCAGCTTTTAACGCTTTAGATTTCTCTTTCCAATTATTCGCTTTACCAAAATCTCTTAGTATTTGTTTATCCATAGAGATGTAGTTAGCTGTATCAAAATCTTCACGAGCTATAAATCTTGAACTTTCAGGAGTTAAAACTTCATCACCTAAAACCCATTCTCCATTTTCACTAATAAAGATTTCAAATTTTGTGTCAACAACTACAATACCATTCTCTTGGGCAAATACAGTAAAATCTTTAAATAGTTTTTCCATACTTGAAATAATTTCTGGAAATATTTCTCTAACTTTTGCAGAATTTAAAGGTTCGTCTTTAATTCCCTTAGTAGTTGGAGTAAAAATTGGTGTTTCAAATTTATGCCATTGTGGTAAATCTGAAGATAATTCTAAACCGTAAGGATCATTACCAGTTTTACAAGCTTCAAATAATGAACCTGTTAAATAATTTCTAAAAATGAATTCAAATTGGACAACTTCGCCTTCAATTTCAGCTTCTAAAGGTTTGCATAGTTCCATAATTTGACATCTTGGTGCTATGCTTAAACTTGAATCAATACTCTCAGAAAGAATAGCAGTTCTAATACCAGAATTTTTAGCAAATTCTGCTCCATTATTAGAAATTGCAGTTTGAGAAACACCTTTACCTTCTATTTCTAAGTTTAATGGAATATCAAATACTGAACATCTATCACTTCTTACTAATAATACTTTTTGCTCATCTCCTGGGCAAGTATAAAGATCTGCATTTTTACCAATATAAAATAGATTATAACCTAAATCTTCAAGCTCAGAAATACCTTTTTGAGATGTTGTTTTCTTTGATTCTGGCCATAGACCAAGTGCAACAATATCACTTATTTTCATTTATTCTCCTATTGTTTGTTTATAATTATAAGACTTTTTAAAATTCCAATTGACGTATTTAATTGATTATCTTTAAAAATATCTTCATTTGTAATAATTTTTTTATCTTTTTTACTTTCTTTTTCTTTTTTAACTTTTGTATCTACTTTTTTTAATTCACCCTTAAGATGCTTCTTTAAATCTGCTTCTTTTATTTTAAAAGCAGAATCTTCACCTTGAGTTGATTTTCCTGAAAAGGCAATAACATCAGGGGTTACACCTTTTGCTTGAATAGTTCTTCCACTTGGTAAATAATACTTTGCAATTGTAAGTTTAATAGTTTCTTTTCTATCTTTTGTAATTGGTAAGATTGCTTGAACAGAACCTTTTCCAAATGTTTTTTCTCCAATTATAATTGCTCTTTTATGATCTTGAAGTGATCCTGAAACAATTTCAGAAGCTGATGCTGACCCTCCGTTTACTAGAACAACAATAGGAAGTCTTGAAACCGTATTTGAATTTGTAGCTTCAAATTTTTCTTCATCTTCAGCTTTTCTTCCTTTTTGAGATACGATAACACCTCTATCAACAAAAAGATCAACTACTCCGATTGCTTGAGAAAGTAAACCTCCAGGATTATTTCTTAAATCAAGAACTAATCCTTTTACATCTGGATTTTCTTCGATAGCTTTTGATAAACCATCTACAACTTTTCTATCAAAACTTGAAACTCTTAAGTATAATAGATCTTCTTTTTCAAAAGTTTTTGCAAATACTGATTGAATTTTAATAATATCTCTTGTAATTTTAATCTCTACAGGTTTATTTTCTGATTTTCTAACTACTGTTAACAAAATATCTGTTTTAGGTTTCCCTCTCATTAATGAAACTGCTTCATCTAAAGTCATATTTAAAGTTGACGTTTCATCAATTTTTAAAATAATATCTGAAGATTTAACTCCTGCTTTATAAGCTGGGGTATCATCAATTGGTGAAATAACAGTTAAAGCACCATCTCTCATACCAACAGTAATTCCTAAGCCTCCAAACTCACCCTTTGTTTGAATACTCATTTCTTTTGAAGATTTAGCATCTAAAAAAGTTGAGTGAGCATCAAGTTCTTGCATAAGTCCCTTTAATGCCTTGTTTACTATTTTTTCTAGTTTTATGTCATCAACATAGTACTTCTCTACAGTACCAATTACTTTTGTTAATTTTGATAATGATTCAAATCTTGATTTTTCAGCAAGCTCTTCTTCTGCAAAAATTGATTGAGTAAATAATAATCCAACAGATAAAGCTAATAATAATTTCTTCATATCGATATAACCTTTAAAATTTATAAAGATAAATTATACAAAAAGATTTATAAAAGTAAGGTTTTATAAACTTTTTTGTACTATATCATCTAGTTTTAAAAAAGGTTTGTAAATATGAGTATGAAAGAAAATGTCGATTTTGTTAAAGACGAGCTAAACAGTGAAGAAAAATTTCTAGAAAGTGTTGTAAAAGTTGAAAGCTTTTATAAAAAATATAAAACTTTAATAATAGGACTTGTTTCAATTATAGTAATTATACTTATTGTAATGGGTGTTAATAATTACAATAATGAAAAAAATACAATAGCATCAAATATTGCTTTTGATAAAGTAATTGCAGATCCAAAAGATACTGAGGCATTAAATACTTTAAAAGAATTAAATACAAAACTTTATGAAGTAGCTTTATATTTACAAGCTAAGAAAAATGGAAACTATCCTGATACGAATATTCCTTACTTAAAAGAGTTATCAGAATATAAAAAAGCATTAACAAATAAAGATATAGCAAAATTAAATACATTATCTATGCAAAGTGATTTTTTACTAAAAGAGTTTGCAATATTTAATAAAGCATTAATTTTAGTTAATGAAGGAAAATACAAAGAAGCAAAAATTGCGCTTAACCTAATTCAAAAGTCATCAAAAGCATTTGAATTATCTAAATTATTACAACATCATTTACTTACAAAATAAAGGAATATTATGAAGCACTTTTTAATTTTATTAGCTACATTATTTTTATTAACAGCATGTGGAAGTAAGAAATATTTTGAACCAGAAAATGTAAAAAGTACTCTTAAAGTAGAAGAATCAAAATTATCTTCTTCAATTAAGTCTATGAATAGAGAAGGTGCAACTTTAGAAGATGGCACAATCATTACTAGAGATGGTATTTCAGAATTTAAACTTCCTTCAAACTTTGAATTTTTAAATGTTAGTAGTACGGGAAAAATACTTGCAACTAATAATAAAGATACCTTGCTAATTGGAAATGAAGAATTTAAAGTTAAAAATATTGTTATTGCAGCTTCTTTAAAAGACAACAAGCTTGCATTGGTTTATTCAAATAATTCAATAGAATTATTAAATGTTGATACTAAAAAAACTTTATATAAAGAATATTTATCAGTATCATTAGCAAATGATTCAAGGATTGCAAATCCGCACTTTATGGGAAATTTAGTACTATTCCCAACATTAAATGGAAAAGTTATTATTGTTTCTGCTATAACAAATGAATCTGTTAAGAATATATCTGTTGATTTAGATAATGAATTTAATAATATTATATTTTTAAAAGTAATCCAAGATAAACAAACTTTAATTGCATCAACTCCTAATAAGATTGTAACAATATCTACAAAAAATATTCTTGCAAAAGATTATGAAATTAGAGATATAATTACAAACGGTAAGAACATTTATTTAGCTACTATTGATGGTAGATTGATTAAATTAAACTTAGCATTAGAAGAGCTTGAAAGTAGAAAGTTTAAATACTCAAAAATACATGCTCTTGCCTATACTACTTCATTATATGCAGTAGAATCACAAAACTTCTTAATAAATGTAAATGAAGATTTTACAAATGATATCGTTTATGATTTTGATTTTGATAATGAAGAAAGATTAATTATTATTGGTAATAAAATTTACACTGATTCTAGAGAGATAACGCTTCCATAAAGTTCGATATTAGGGATCTTCCCTAATATCGAACTTTATAACTAAAGAAAACGCTAAAGTTCACTTCTTTCTTATTAACTATTTTTTGCTTCTTCTTTTTCATAAACTTCTCTACACTCTGTACAAAATTTTGCAAAGGGTTTTGCTTTTAATCTTCCAAGAGGAATAGTAACACCACACATTCCACAATTACCATAAGAACCATCTTCAATTTTCTTAATAGCTTCTTTAATCTGCTCTAATTCAGCTAATTGATGATTTGCAATCATACCTTCAGTAAAAGAATCACTTATTACTTCAGCATAATCTAAATCATCTTTGATTTCTTGTCCTTTTAATTGATCAATATTTTCTCTACTTTCATTTACATTATCAAAAATGATTTTTTGTCTTTGAATTAATGTAGCTTTTAATTCATCAATTTGTTGTTTGTTCGGCATTAGAACTCTCCTCAATTATTATTATAATAATTATATACTTTTTATCATATATATATAATAAGAGCTTTAATAAACGCCATCTCTAGGTACTTATAGCTAAAAAGAATATAGGAATAAATATACATAAAATGAAAGAATTAATACAAGAGTTTTCGAGTAATGCAGTAAGATAAAAAATTTAACACTTAATTAATATAATAAAGATAAGATACATAATAAATTATAGGAGTTCTCTATCACTATTTTAAGTAAAATATTTTTATTAGGAATATCAATTTTATTCTCTTTATTAATTTCTCTAATTTTTATTCATGCTAATTTTTCAAAGGAAGGTAATCTATTTACAAGTGCAATTTCACATCTTACTAAAATTCCAGGAGTATCCTTTTCTAATTCAAATTTTGAACCAAGAATTAGAGTATATAATGACTTCTCCCATACATTTTATCCTGAGCAAAAAAAAATAAACTATTTGGATTTTGTATATGAGAACTAGTACCTTTTTAAATTTTTTATTTTTATTAATTTATAAACACAAATCAAAACATATTGCAATTTCTTTAATATCAATTCTAATTGTGTTCTTAATATCCTCTGTATTATTTATATCTTCATCTATACAGAAAGAAGTATTCCAAACTTTAGATGCACAAAGTGATTTTGTTGTACAAAAAATAAATTCTGGAAAAATTGTTAATACACCTAATTATTGGATTGATGATTTTAGAGATATAAATGGAATTTCAAATATCCAGGAAAGAGTTTATGGTCAATATTTTTTTGAACCTTCAAAAAAATACTTTACTATTGTTGGCATTGATTTATTTGAAGAGGCTACTAATAAGAATATTAACTTACTTTTAAAAAAACTAAATATATCTGAGTTTTTATCAAAAGATTCTATGATAATTGGAAATGGGGTAAATGAAGTATTTAAAAAATTTCATTATTTTGATGACTACTCTTTTAAATTACATAATCGAGAAGTGAAAAAAGTATCCATATTTAAATCTTTGCCAAAAGATGCAAATATAATTGCAAACGATCTTATTATTATGGATATCTTTCTTGCTAAAAAAATATTAAATATACAAGAAGATGAATCAACAGATATTGTGCTAAATGTTCCAAATGAATTAGAACAATCAAATATTAAAATAGAACTTATATTAAAGCATTTAGATATAAGAGTTATTCAAAAAGACGATATTAAAAAAGCATATGAGAATCTTTATAACTATAAAGGTGGTATTTTCTTAATTCTTTTTATCATTGTTATGATAACTTTTGGTTTAATTCTTTATCAAAGATATACAATGATTAGTTCAAGTGATAAAAAAGAGATTGGTATTTTAAGAGCTGTCGGATGGAGTATCAAAGATGTAATTAAACTAAAGATTTCTGAAACTTTTATTATTGCTTTTATTTCATTTTTAATAGGTGTAATCATTGCTTATATTTATGTTTATTTTTTAAATGCTCCAATATTAAGTAATATTTTTTTAGGTTTTGGAAACTTAGAAAATAGAGTGTCATATACGCCAAATATAGATTTTTCAACTATCATAACACTATTTCTATTTTTTATAATTCCTTTTATATCTGCTGTCTTAATTCCTACGTGGAAAATTGCAGTTATTGAACCAAGTGAGAGTATGAAATGATAAAAATTACTAATTTAAATAAAGTATTTAATCAAAATACAAAAAAAGAATTCTATGCTTTAAAAGATATCAATATAAAAATTCAAACTTCATCTTGCGTAATATTAAAAGGTGTAAGTGGAAGTGGAAAATCTACCCTACTTTCTATTTTGGGAGCTTTAAGTAAACCTAGTTCTGGCGATGTAATCATACATGAGGATAGCATCGCAAAATTACCTGATTTACATAGCTCGGCATTTAGAGCTCGGAACTTAGGCTTCATTTTTCAATCTTATAATTTATTTAATGAATTAAATGTTGAAGAAAATATTTCTATTCCTTTAGTTCCTTTAGGGTTTAATCAAAAAGAGATAAATGAGAAAGTTGAGTTTGCTTTAAAGCTTGCAAATATTGAGCATAAGAAAGATGAAACGGTATCGAACCTTTCAGGTGGAGAGAAGCAAAGAACTGCAATTGCAAGGGCTTTAGTTAATAATCCCGATATTATTCTTTGTGATGAGCCTACGGCTAATCTAGATAGTGTAAATTCACTAAAATTTATTGATGTTATGAGAAAATTAAAAGAGTTAAACAAAACAATTATCATAGCTACACATGATCCAATTTTTGATAATCTTGATTTTGTTGATGATATTATAAATATAAAAGATGGATATATTCTTGAATAATATACTTTTATCAAATGAAATAATCGTATTTCTATTTACTCAAGTTATACTTTTAATTCTACTTAGTATTTCTTTCTTTTATTCTCTTTCAATTATAAAAAATTGGGATTATTCTAAGACAACTCAAGAACAATATAAACTTGAAAAACGCTCATATTTAGTAATTCTAATTATCAGTTTTACAATGATAATAAAAATATTTCTACTGCCCTATTTTACATATAGTATTGATATATTATCTCATATAGTTCCAGGAGCTATGTGTGCAGCTGGAGTTATTGGAGCAAATGACTATGGACAGCCACTTTTGAGTTTTAAAGTTATACTTTTATTCTTTATAGGTACTTGGATGATTTTAAATACTCTTGATTTAAAAGAAAAGACTTATCCATATACAAAGAAAAAGTTTTATTTTTTTATTTTAATATTTGTACTTGTAATCATTGAAACAACTCTTGATATTTTATACTTAACAAATATCTCAACCGAAGAACCAGTACTTTGTTGTTCTATAATTTTTGGAGCAAGTTCAACAGGAACTCAAATACCCTTTAATTTAAATATCCCTATGCTTTTAGTTATCTTTTACCTCTTATATTTTTTAAGTATTTTTGTGAATGTTCAAAAGAATCCATATTTAAATATAATTGTAAATACTTTATTTATTTACATTTCCTATTATGCAGTTACTTACTTCTTTGGTACTTATATTTATGAACTTCCAACTCATCAATGTCCATTTTGTATGTTACAACATGAGTATAATTATATTGGATATTTTATCTGGGGATCTTTATTTTTAGGTGTTTTTTTTGCTTTTGCATATTCAATGTTAAAACTATTAATAAACAAAAGCCTTGCTTATACTTTAAAATATTCACTAATATTTAATACACTTTTTGTATTTATTTGTACTTTTTATACTCTTAGGTTTTATTTTTTAAATGGAGTTTTCTTATAGTATTTCCTATAATCAAACTATTTTAGTAAACTCTTCATAGAGTTTATTATCTAAAGGTTCTTCAAGTTTTAGATGAATAGAGATTGGTTTATTCCCTTCATATTTTATAGTATTTGCTAGACCTAAATATATAAAACCTTGAGTTTTTTTATCTACTAATACAAACTTTCTTACAAATATATGTAATTTTACATTTAATTTCTTATTATTGATAAGTTTTGTTCCATCAACACTATCTTGACTTGTACTTGGCTTACTTTGATAGGTAAAGGTATCTTTTGATAAAAAAGTATTATCATAATATGCAGACTTTGAAAACTTTTCTTTTTCTAAATTTATAAATAAGAAGAAATCATCTTTATATTTTAAAAATCCACTTCCTCTAAAAGAAGAATGTATTTTATTAAAATTACAAAGTTGAGCAATATTTAACATATTGTATTTTGTATATAGTTTTAAAGATGGTAAAGAATAATCTTCTCGTCCAAACTCTTTTTCATAGTGAAGAATTCCATAATCTAAACTATCTTCAAATATTTTCTTATACTCTTTATTTTTTAATAAATGCTCAAACTCTTTTGACTTTAGCAACTTTTCATCTTGAAGTTCTACAAGTTTTAGATATCTGTGAGCTTGAGCTTTGTCAAAGTAGTTTTGATTTAAAAAATTAAAACTATGCAGTATTGTATCTTTATTGATTTTATTTAAATATTTTTTTAAATTTTTAGAAGCTATCTTTTCATCTATATATGAATTGTAAAGTAAATATTTTAATACAACAAATTCATATATTCTTTTTATTGGAAGTAAATACTCTACAAATCTAATCGCTTTTATGAACATATCATCTTTACATAAAGAGTTTAATTCTTCATCTTTTTCTACTTTTGATAGAAACTCAATATAAGATTTTGAATCACTTATAAAACTTAATGGAGTAAGTAAATCTTCATACTGTAGATAATCAACCAACTTAGGCCTTTTATTTCCTAAAATAGATTTAAACTCAAAATACTGCTCTTTTAAATATTTTAAATGATTGAAGTTTTGTTTATCAATTTGTTCTAATATTCTTTGTTTTGATATTTCATCCATTTTAATAAATACATTTTGTATATTTGCAAAATTGTTTTTAAGGGATATTTTTATACTTTCTTTATCAATTGCTTTATTTCCAATAAGTGCAAGGGCAATTAAATAGGCTTTATTATGATTACCAATAAAATCTAAAACAGTTAAGAACTCTTTGCCTTTATGTTTACGTAAACCACGTCCTAGCTGTTGAGTAAACACAATTGGAGAGTTTGTAGGCCGAAGCATTAGAACGGTGTTTATAGAAGGGATATCAACTCCTTCATTAAAAATATCTACGGTAAAGATTACTTCTAATGAGTTGTCCTCATCTTCAAGGTTCCAAATAGCTTCTTCTCTTTGAGATATAGTATTATTACTTATAAGATATGTCGAGTTTATTCCTCTTTTATTAAACTCATCACTCATATAAGAACAGTGTTCTTTTGATACACAAAAAGCAATGGCTTTTCTTTTTTTCCCACAATGAGAGTAAAAGTTCATTTTCTCAATTATATATTCAACTCTTTTATTTACTTTTAAAACTTTAGTAAGCTCTTCAATTTTTGTCATATCAAGACTTGAATAATCAATACTATTTATATCAGTAATTCCATAATAATGAAAAGGTACAACAAGCTTATTTTCTAAAGCATCATTTAGTCTAATATCACAAGCTATATTATTATCAAAGATTTTATAAATAGAGCTACCATCCATTCGATTTGATGTTGCAGTAAGGCCAAGTAAGAATTTTGTCTTGAAATGAGCCAGAACCTTCTTATATGAGGGAGAAACTACATGATGTGCTTCATCAATTATTATATAATCAAACTCATCTTTAGAAAACTTTAAAAAGTCTAAACTCATTGTTTGGATAGTTGAGAATAAATACTTTTTATTTAACTCTTTTTTATTTCCTGAAGATAGACCACAAGTAAACTTATCATCAATAATACTTTCAAAACTTTGTTTTGCTTTTATTAAAATATTTTCTCTATGAACTAAAAAAAGCACTCTTTTAGGTCTTGTCTTTTTTACATCAAAAGCACTAAGATATGTTTTTCCTGAACCAGTTGCTGCAATTGCTAAAGCTTTCGTTTGGCCATTTACTCTTAAACTCTCTAAATTTAAAAGTGCTTCTTCTTGCATATAGTTAATATCTAATTTTTCAAAGTTAAAAGAGTTATTCAAACCTTCATTTTCTAGAGTTTTTTTAAACTCTTTATACTCTTTTAAAAACTGCTCATTTACTATATATGAATTTTCCCATAAAGATTCGAATTCATTTAATACTTCAGATAAAAATAAATCATCTTTTTTCGATATAGTTTTTATATTCCATTCAATATTTGTTTTAAAAGCACTTGCAGTTATATTTGAAGAACCCAATAGTAATTCATATTCTTTATCAAGTTCAAAGATATATGCTTTTGAATGAAAACCTATATTTGTTTTATTACTATCATAGATTTTTAATTCAATATTTTTAAACTCTTTTATTTTTTCTAAGGCTTTTACTTCTGTAAAGTTTAAATATGTAGAAGTAAGAATTTTACCTTTTATACCTTTTTCATCTAAAGTTTTTAAAGTATCAAGTAAGAGTTGAAGTCCTGAGAAGTTAATAAAAGCTACGTTAAATATAAAACTATTGCATTTAAGTAAAATCTCTTCTAGATGATTATAAAAGTTCGTAGTTTGATTGTTTGTGATTAGTGTATTCAAAAAAAGCCTTCAGATTATTAGATATTATAATTAAATGAAACGTAATATATGCTAAAATCCTTTTTATGAGCCTTGATAATACAATATACTATTTAACATATGAAAATCTAAAAGATACAGATATACTTTTTAATGATATTTATTCTAATGAAAATACAAATTACTATTTTTCTGATGACTTTTCAAAAGAGTTTTATATCCATCTTGCTCGTTGTGGTTTTATCTCAACAACTACAATATACGAAGATAAACTTTATTTACTTCCAGAACTACAGTTTGAATATGCCATATTAGATTTTGAGAATCTACATATAAGTAAAAAAGTAGAAAAACTCCTAAAAAAAGATACTTATAAATTTAAAATAAATACAAGATTTGAAGAAGTACTAGAAAAAATTGATGAATATCATAATCCAAATTGGCTAATTGGTGATTATAAAAAAACTTTAATTGAATTAAAAAAATCCAAAGATGAAACTTCACCTTTTTGTATTATGAGTATTGAACTTATAAATAAACAAACAGATGAACTTATAGCTGCAGAAGTTGGTTATAAAATTCATGATACATATACTTCTCTTACTGGTTTTTGTTCAAAAGAAAAGAAGTATAATAATTATGGAAAACTACAATTAGTTCTACTAGCTTTATATCTAAAAAAAGAAAACTATGCTTTTTGGAATCTAGGACACCCATATATGCAATATAAGTTTGATTTAGGTGCCGTTAAATACTCAAGAAATGATTTTTTAAAAAGATGGATACCTAAAGTATTTCTTTAAATTATAATTGTTTTGGTATTTTTATTTCGAAGCAAGCTCCATGATATTCTTTATTATCATATTCAAAATGTTTATTATTGACAATTAAAGAGCCTTGCATATGATTCTTAATAATCTCTTCACTCATATAAAGTCCAATTCCACCTGCATTATCTTGTATTCTTATAATTGAATCTTTATCACTTTCAAATGCACTAATAAATATATATATTTATTTTCAAATTTATTATCTTCTAATGCATCCTTTGCATTAGTTAAAAGATTAATAATAACCTGTGTAAACTCATTACTTAAACCAAAAATAGATATTTTTTCTATATTTTGAATAACCGATATATCTTTGTTTTTGAGTTTTAAACTTATCAAGTTAATTGATCTTTCTATATTTTCTTCTAAATCAAATAAGACTAATGACTTATCAGTTTTTAAATAGTTTCTAAAGTCATCAATAGTCTGAGATAAATATTGAGATGATTCATTAATTACAGTTAAACTCTTTAATTCCTCTTCTTCAGTTAAAGTTCCAAATTCTTTTTGAATTTTAATCCCAGTAGCTGCAGTAGAAATTAAAGATAAAGGTTGTCTCCATTGATGTGCTATATTTTCAATCATTTCACCCATTGCTACTAATTTTGATTGTTGAAATAGTTGTAGTTCTTGTTCTTTTAGTAGGAATTCTTTATTTTTTTCTTCTGTAATATCACTGAATATTCCAATGTAATTAATTACATTTTTATTTTCATCATATATAGCATTTATAGTAATCCATTCAATAAATAATTCTTTATTTTTTTTTAAATTAATAATCTCACCTTTCCAAAAACCATTAGTATTTATGCTTTTCCACATATTCTTAAAAAACTCTTTATCATGAACATCCGATTTTAGAATATTTACTTTTATATTTAGAATATCTTCTTTTTTATAACCTGTAATTAATTCAAAAGAATAATTAACATCAATGATATTAGTATATGCATCTGTAATAATAATACCATCCCTTGTATTATTAAAAACACTATAAGCTTGTTTTAATTTTCTTTCTTTTTTTTTCCTCTCAGTTATATTTTGACTTACTATAATGAAATTATCTTCCTCTGTATTTTTATTATAATGCATACTAAAATCAATAAATGCATCATTATCATACTTATCAAGAATTCTTAGTTCTTTCCGTATTTCAATAAACCTATTATTATCAGAAAATAATTGTTTCATATAATTTTTATTATGTTTCTGCCAACATTTTAAGTCCCATACGAATATATCTTTAATCTCATCTATTTTTAAACCTAAAAAGGATAGAACAGTATTATTAATATCGGTTATTTTTCCATTTCTATCCAAAAGAGCAGTCATTAAATGAGAATCATGAAATAAATATTTAAATTTTTTATGTTCATTTATCTGTAGTTTCTGTAAATTTATTTCATTTTCTTTTCCCTTTTTAAAAAGAAGCATGAATAATAATACGATACTCATACAAATAAAAATAATTATTGAAGATATTAAAAAGAACTTATAACTTTTTTCACTCCAACCTAAAAGACTTTTTTCATAATCTAAATAAATGGCTATGATAAAAGGATAATCTTTTGTTAAAGAATAAGCTGTAATATACTTAGTATTATTAATTGTAATATATTAGAAAAAATATTCGTTTTTAATACTTTTTCTAATAAATAATTAGCTTCTTTTTTCTTTCCAATTATTTCTACTTTTTTTGTAGATAAGAAGACAAGATTATCGATTCTTAATAATTCAATATTTAGATTCTTCTCTTTATCTAAATTATTAAATTTATTAATATAATAATTGCTATTTAGATTAACTATAAATGATACTTTAATTCCATCTATAAATACATCTTTTATTATTGGTATAAACATATCATTATTATAATTTTGGACGATTTTATCATTAATATTTGAATTTATATCTCTTCCTATTTTAGTAGAAGAAACTCTTAGTATATTGTTATTAAATAAAGGAATAATTTTCAAATTATCATGAAAAAACAATATACCATCTTCTTATCTGATTTTATTACACTTTTAGTTTGAATTTATTTCTTATCCAGATCTTAAAATTACAATTGTTTCCTAATATTCTTTTGATTTAATTATATAAAATACAAATAAATTACATATATTTAGTTTAATAATAATATAATAATATATAGTTTAACTATTATTTTAATAATAAAAGAGGCTTGTATGTTTAGACATTTGTTATTTCTTGCTTTAATTATGTTACAAGTACAATTATTTGCAATTGAAAAAGAGATTTTTGTTGTTAGTGAAAGTTGGAAAAACTATACAAACAAAGATGGTAGTGGACTATACTTTGATATTGTAAGACTTGTATATGAGCCAATGGGAATTAAAGTCAAAACAAAAGAGTATCCATATAATCGTGGATCACAAATGGTTGAAAAAAAGCAGGCAGATATGTGGTTAGCTTCTTATATAGATGAAGAAGATTATGCAATATATCCTAAGTATCATTTTGATAAAGATATAATAACTGCAATGTTTAAAAAAAACAAATTTAAAAACTTTAAAGGGATAGAAAGTCTTAGAGATAAAAATGTTGGCTGGATTAGAGGATATTCATTTGATGATTATATAGACATACCTATGAAAATACATGAAAGAAATAATAGAAAAGCATGTTTAAGAAGTCTTTAAAGAGATAGATTTAATATCTATTTAGATGATAAATCTGATATTGAAGAAGCTATTAAAAAAACTAATTTTGACTCATCTTCATATAACTTTGTAAAATTATTAGAATTTAATTTGTATCCAGCTTTTAGAAATGACAAGAAAGGGAAAGAGTTAAATAAAATATGGGATGAAAGAATTAATCAGCTTATAAATAATGGTTTATTAAAAGAAATATATATAAAAAACAATAAATTAGAAGACTATCCTTATTAAGGTTAATCAATGACAAATAACATTGGAAAAAAATTATTTAAGAAGATTTTTATATGGTATACACTCATAGCAATAATATTAACATCTTATCAAATATATAGTGAATATATTTCTTATGAAAAAGTATTAAAACATTCTCTTGATAGTATTGAAATGTCATTTAACAAATCACTAGCTAACTCCGTATGGAATCTTGATGAAGAACAAATACAATTATCTATAGAATCAATAGTAGCATTACATGATGTAATAGGAATATTAATTATTGATTCAAATGGTTTTTTAATCTCCAAGCTAGGTAAAATTAAAAATATAGAAAAAGTTATCTTTCGTTCATTTAAATTGAATCACAATGAAGATACTATTGCTATGGTCACGCTATATTCATCAGAAAACATCATTTTTGATAATATGAAAGATAACATACTATTAATTTTAATAAATGCTTTTTTTAAATCTTTTATACTATTGATTCTTGTTTATTATTTTTCAAACAAGATGATTACTCAAATAATACATAAACTTACAGAATCATTAAATAATATAAGTTTATCTAAAAAGGAAGACATACCTCTTGATAAATTATCCTATGATAATGAAATCTATAGCTTAATAAAAAGTTTCAATCATATGAATCATAGATTAGAAGAAGAAATTGAAAAGAATAAACAAAAAGATCTACATATTATGCAACAATTAAAAACACAAAGTATTACTGAAATGATCGAAAATATTGCACATCAGTGGAGACAGCCTTTATCTGTTATTTCAACGGCGGCAACAGGTATCAAAATACAAAAAGAACTAAATATTTTAGATGATAAAGATGAGATAAAAGCAATTGATTTAATTAATAACTCAGCTCAAATACTATCAAATACTATTGAAGACTTCAGAAGTTATGTAAATGATGATAATGATAAAAATAACTTTGATATCTCTAAAAGTATAGATTATTCATTAGAACTATTCTCTTCAAAATTAAATAATAATTATATTAAAATAATTAGAGATTGTAAATCAATTACTATTTGGGGAGTTAAAAATGAATTAATACAAGTAATAATCAATATACTTAATAATGCAAAAGATGTATTTAAAAATACTGATCAATCAAATAAATATATATTTATATCGACTAAATCTATTGGAGAAACTATCGAAATAAAAATAAAAGATAATGCAGGAGGAATACCTCTTGAGATAATTAATAAAATTTTTGATCCATATTTTTCAACAAAACATCAATCTGTAGGAACAGGATTAGGATTATATATGAGTAATAAAATTCTAAAAGATCATATGAATGGATATATATCTGTAAAAAATGAAAACTATGAATATGATAATAAACAATATATTGGAGCATGTTTTACTATCACACTAAAGAAAACTTGATATTAATTCAAACTTATAAGTAATGGCAAACGCAATTACACAAGGTGTTAGAGGAGGTATTACTGTTGCTGTATTTTCTAGTAAAACTTTGTCATGGTTAATCAAAAATAAGTCACTAAAAAACCATGATTTTTAACTAATCACTTATTATCTATCTTCTTCATAGGCAAGAATAATTTTCTTTCTGCCTATCCCCCACCTATAACCACCCATTGCAGCACTCTTTGAAATAACTCTATGACAAGGAATTAAAAATCCAATATGATTTGAGCCAATTGCGCTTGCTACTGCTCGTACTGCTTTTGGTTTTCCTATTAATATAGCAACATCAGAATATGTTGATATTTCGCCACTATTAATATTTAAAATAGCCTTCCAAACATTAATTTGGAAATTTGTACCCTTAACAAAAAGATTCACTTTTTCTTTATCAATAAAAATCTTATCTAAGAGTTTTTGTACTTGTTCATTATCTTGAATAAAATCAGCATTTTTCCAAGTTAATGATAATCTATTAAAAATGTCATCATAGGAATCATCATAAAATTCCAAAGAACAAATACCTTTAGATGTGAAAGCAATCATAGTTTTACCAAAGGGAGAAAATCCAAATCCATATGTGATATCAAGATTTTCACCCATTTTCTTATATTCCTGGGGAGTAACTCCTACAAAATTTACAAAAAGTTCATGAAGTCTACTTGAACTAGATAATCCTAAATCAATTGAAGTATCCAATATTGATTTTGAAGTTTGTAGTTTTTCTTTTGCATAGGATAAAGTAGTTGCTTGTAAAAATTGCATAGGTGTTACACCAACATACTCCTTAAAAATTCTTGCAAAATGATGCTTACTCATTCCTATATGAGAAGATATATCTTCTAATTTTGGCTGATAAGAATAGTTTTCATCTAAATATTCTATAGCTTTTTTTATCTCTTCATAATATTTACTTTTATCTTCTAATTTATTCATTTTATTATCTCTTATTAATTAGCCATAATGACATAAAAATAACTCCAGAACCTAGCAACATATTAATTGTAAATTCTTCATCTAGAAGAAAAACACCTAACACTGATGCACTTATAGGAATTAAATATGTAACCAGCAGTAATTTTACTGCACCAACACTAAAAAGTAGTCTAAAATAGATAATATACGCTATTGATGTTGAAACAATCGCTAATAGTATTAAATCTTTAAATTCACAAAAAGATTTTACTTCTAAGCTATTAATTGATGGGAAGAAAATTAAGTACATTATTATTGAACTAGCCGTTAACATTCCAAATACATTAAATATAGGATCATACTCTTTTAATTTTTTTCCAAAGACTCCGGCAAAAGCATATGATATTGCCGCAATAATTGCAAAAGCTCCTGCAAATTCAAATTTTCCAAATCCACGTGGTAAAAGTAAAATAATCATTCCTATAAAACCTATTAAAATACCTATCGTTTTTACAGAAGATAATTTTTCATCTTTTGTTAAAAGATGTGCAAGAAATACTGTGAATATTGGAGTTGTTGCATTAAATAAAGAAGCTAATGAAGCAGTAATCGTCTCTTGAGCATATGTAATTCCTAAAAAGGGAATCACATTATTTAAAGTTCCCATTACAAAAAACATAAACCAAAGCTTTAAATCAAAGATGATTTTTATTTTTTTGATAAAAAGGATTATTAGAATAAATAGTGCTGCAAAAAAGACTCTAAAGAAAACGATTTGTTCAAAAGTGAAATAAACTAAAGCCTTTTCAACAAAATAAAATGACCCTCCCCATACAATAGATAATGTGATTAGAAGTATCCAGTTATTAAAACTCATATTCAGCCTTTTTTATTAACAGTATAGAAGAATACCACTACTTTAACAATCCGAATCTTGCTAAATAATTGAAATTTTAATTTGATTTCTTCCACTTGCTTTAGCTTCATATAAAGCCTTGTCACAAGCATTAAAAATATCTTCTTCATTTAATAAAGTAATCTTATCTAAATGAATTAACCCAATTGAAACTGTTAAATATTTATTTACTTTTGAATTTTTATGCTCTATTTTTAAATTTTCAATATTATCTTTTATTCTTTCACTGAAAGCTTTTGCATCTTTCAAACTACTTGCACTAAATAATATTCCAAACTCCTCTCCACCTAATCTAAATCCAAAATCTACATTTCTATTTGTTGCCTTTTTAATTTCAAAGGCTACTTTTTTTAAAGCCTTATCTCCTTCTAAATGACCATAGGTATCATTATATTGTTTAAAATAATCAATATCTAAAATAGCCATAGAAAAAGAGTGTTCATATCTTTTTGAATGTTCAACATATCTTTTAAAAACAATATTAAATTCTCTTCTATTATATAATTGAGTAAGTTCATCAGTTACAGATGTTTTCTCAACTTCTTTTTGATAAGTAATATCCTGAATATAAGCAGTAAAAGTATCAATTTTTTCTAAATCATCTAGATTTGGTTTAATTAGAACTTTTGCATAAAAAGCTTTTCCATTACTCTTAAGATTACATATCTCACCTTCCCAAACTTTTTTAGAAAGAATTGTATTCCATAAATCTTTGTATGTATCTTTTGGTGTATTCGGATGTTTTAATACATTATGTTTTTTACCAATTAATTCTTCTTTTTTAAATCCTGTTAATTTTAAATATGCGCGTGATACATCTAGAATTATTCCATTTCTATCAGTAATAGATAAATATACATATTCATCTACAGTATTCATTTCTTGTTCCAACATTTCTTTTGTTTGATATAATTCTTCATTTAACATATTAGGTATTATTGAGATTATAAATGATAAAGGAATAGATATAAGTAAAACAATAATTGTAACGCTAATCATGTAACTACCATCATTTTCTTCAAGTTCTTGTACTTTAGATATCTTAGGTCCATAATAAACAAATAATCTATCTCTGTTTGGAATAATATCGTAAATAGATTTTTTAAAAATATAATCAACTGATTTTTTATTCTCTGAAAGTGATTTTAGATTTTCTTTATGAATATTAAAATTCGTATCTTTTTTTAAATATCTTGTCCAGCTATAATCTTTTAATATTCCCTGACTATCTAGATGTTTATGATGGATAAATTCGCCATCTTTATCATAAATAGAAATATAAAAGAATGGGGATTCTACATATTCTTGAATAATTTTTTCAAAGAATATATTCATTATTAAAATACCTTCAAAACCATTTTTACTATAAACAGATGTCCCTATTCTTAAAGTTGGGACAATAGGTATTTCTATTTTTCCATGTTCTATATTTAAATCAAGTTTTGAATACCAAATGCTATTTGATGGAGTTTCTTTTATATTTTTAAAATAATATCTATTTTTTTTATTTTGAAATTCATTTTCTTCTATTTTAAGAGGAGTATCTCCAATCATATTTCTTTCAAATCTTATCTCTTCATCACCATTTAAATTAATAAATCTTAATTGAGACAATTCTTTGTTATTATTCATCATTACAGAAAAAAGATCTATTACGTTATCATTATCATTTTTAATATCTACATAATTTTTAAAAATATTACTTTCTCTAATTGATTCTAATACCTTTTCAAATCTTTCTATTTTGGTTTTTAAATTATTTGATTTAATATTAAAGTTCTGTCTTTGAATTTCTAATATTCTTGTTTTGGTAGATTCTATTTGATAATAATGAGATATAGAATAGGATATTGCAGAGATTATTATTCCATAAATTATAAATGTAAAAACAAATAATAATTTCATATATTCTGGAAATTTTATAAAGTATCTAAAAATAGATTTAATCTTATTCATTTTTTCCCTTCATTCTTAGTAATTCTAAAGTAACCTACCTATTATATTATATCACTTTTATTTCATCTTGATAGATATCAACTAGACTAAAAATTGAGCAAAAAAAAAGCTTTCACCTAAAAGAACCTAAGTTCAAATAGATAAAAGCTGACTTAATGAAAGATATAAGCGCCTAAAAACTCAAACAAAGTTAGATACTATAAAGGTTTAAAAAGGATTATTTACAAATGGCTGTAAAAAAGCTCTAAAATATGCCCTAACTGTAATTCTAAAAGTGTCATTAAAAAAGGTAAAAGAAACAATATCCAAAGATATAAATGTAATGTATGTTTACATTGGTTTAGCTCTCAAAGAAGACCAGAACTCCTTCAAAAAGTAATATTTAAAGAATACTTTCTACAAAGACAAACTTTACAACAATTATCACTAAAATATAATATGTCAATTCCATGGATAAGAAAACAAATATTAGAATATGATGTAGGAGAGAAACTACATAATCCAAGAGCAATAAACTTAGTTTGTGATGCAACTTTTTATGGTAAGCAAAAAGATAAATTAGGCACTTTTGTTTTTAAAGATGTAGAATCTATTTTATTTAATATTTCAATCATGATGAATACTTTTTAAGGAACTTTATTATCAGTTCCATAACTATTGCTGTGTGATTAGCAACTACGATAATTGCTACTACAATATATTTTACGATTAGACGAATATTCTGTGGCATATATTTTCCTTTTAAATTAATATCAGGTTTATAATATATGGTTATAAATATGTAATTTTTAGTCATTAAAAAGTCATAACTTTTTATGACAAAACAATGACAATACAGATAAGAAAATATTGTTGAGATAGGTAGCTAGAATAAAAATCGAGCAAAAAAAAAGCTTTCACCTAAAAGAACCTAAGTTCAAATAGATAAAAGCTTGTAATTGG
>Ga0105357_10000058_pt1 | contig 43999 bp, 37 predicted proteins | sample GOMGulsemesocosm_4_FD_83660 | JGI IMG/M metagenome (GOLD analysis project Ga0105357, IMG submission 83660) | Methane-oxidizing microbial communities from mesocosms in the Gulf of Mexico - GOM15B Gulf of Mexico | ecosystem: Environmental > Aquatic > Marine > Cold seeps | place: USA: Gulf of...
CACAACAGCGGAAGGAGCTGCGGATATTCCCTATCAGTTCACCAATAAACTGATGGAACATTTTCCAAGCCCCACAGCAATTCCTGTCGGTTATTGGCGCAGCGTTGGGCATTCCTATAATGCGTTCTTTACTGAAAGCTTTATGGATGAACTTGCGTGGGCTAAAAAAACAGACCCAGTAGCGTTCAGAATGAACCATCTCGCAAATCACAATGACTTCAAGAATGTACTTAAAAAATTAGCTGAAGTCAGCGACTGGAATAGTCCATTACCAAAAGGGCGCGGCAGAGGTGTTGCCTTACACGAGTCGTTTGGCTCCATCGTCGGTCAAGTTGTGGAAGTCACCGTTGGCGCAGATAAAGAGCTTAGCGTTGATAAGGTTACTTGCGTGGTCGACTGCGGTGAAGTACTCAATCCAGACGGTCTTATTTCTCAAATGGAAAGCGGCATTATTTTTGGCCTGTCAGCTGCATTGTTTGGCGAAATTACAATTGAAAATGGACAAGTCGCCGAAGACAACTTCCCAAGCTACGATATGGTTCGACTTGAAAATTGTCCTGAAATCTCCGTTCATATAGCAGCATCTGGGCGCCCATTGGGTGGTGGCGGCGAACCCGCTACACCGCCAATAGCGCCTGCGCTAACCAACGCAATTTTTGCAGCGAACAACGACCGCATCAGAGAACTGCCTCTTCAGAAAAGCGGTTACGTGATTTGAGCAATTTGTAAAGAACAGAGGGTGCTAGTACGTCTTCAGATTATTTTGATTTAGCTTTAGAAATAGCTTCTGAAAGTTTGAGTTTTGTAAAAGGCTTAAACAAAACGTCGACACCCTCTGGCATTGCAATTTTCGTTGTAAAAGATTGTCCGGTAAACCCAGACATCAATACGACTGGAAGGTTTACGCTAATCTTAGTTGCCTCCCGTGCAATATCAACGCCACTCATGCCTTTGGGTAAAATTACGTCCGATAACAGGACATCAATGTTTTGAACCTTCAAAAGTTCCATTGCTTCAGCCCCATTTTTGCATTCTAAAGTTTCATATCCAATAGATTGCAACTGAGCGGCGACAAGCGACCGAACTTGATCATCATCTTCAACAATCAAGACATGTTCACCTTCTCCGTATTGGATTATATCGGACTCTATATGGTGTACTGGATCGGAAGCTTCCTCCGCGATTGGTAAAAACAGCTTAATCGATGTTCCTTTATTTTCCTCGCTATAGATTGTTATATTGCCGCCGGATTGATTGACGAAACCAAACACCATACTCAACCCTAATCCGCTACCTTCGCCAACTCCTTTTGTTGTAAAAAACGGCTCGAACACTCTATCTTGGACATTCTTAGGAATACCGCTTCCTGTATCAGTCACCACGATGCAGGCATAATTTCCTTTATCGAAGCCATGATATGTCGCTGCATAATCTTCATCGATTTCGATATCAAAGCTTTCAATGGTTATGGATCCAGATCCCTCAAGTGCATCGCGCGCATTTACAACCAAATTCATCAGAGCATTTTCAAGTTCATTGGGATCAACCAATATTGATCTTTGATCTTCCAATGCTATTTTGAATTCAATACTCTCGCCAATAGCTCGTTTTAGCAAAGACTCAACGCCCATTATAACATCACGCGGCCGAACGACCGCTGGCTGTAAGGCTTGCTGGCGGGAATACGCCAACAGTTGATGGGTTAAGGCCGCACCTTTTTCGGCACTTCTAACAGCATCAGAGAGCATTTTATGACTTTGTGCGTCCAAGCCACCTTTTTCCATGAAAAGCTCGAGATTACCAATAATGACTGCAAGCAGATTATTGAAATCATGTGCGATACCACCAGTAAGTTGCCCCACAACTTCCAATTTTTGAGATTGTCTTAACTGGTTTTGGATTTTTTCTGCTTCACGCTGAGATTCAATTTCGCCAGTAATATCCGTGGAGGTGCCTCTATACCCAAGGAACTGGCCTCGATCGTCAAAAATTGGTTTACCACTAGTGGATCTAAATATTATTTCTCCATCGTCAGTGGCGCGCTCAAATACAAAATTCTTAAAAGGTAATCGTTGTCGAATTAACTCATCATGCTCTTTCCATTGATCGCCATTGATATCAATTCCAATGATTTCCTGTCTCGTTTTTCCAATTATGTTAGCCATACCTAAATCGTTTTTGGAATTATTTTTCCGAGAAACAAAAGTATACCTATAATTTACATCTGTTTCCCATATGGAGTCTGATGTTACATTTGCAAAATCTTCAAATCGCTTTTCGCTGTCCTGTAGTGCAGACAGCACCCGCTCAAGATTACGCCCCACTTCATTGAACTCTTTTATTATCGATACAGGTAGCTTTGGGTCCGGTTCTCTTTTTTCTACTTTGCGGGCATAACCTATAAGTTTTTTAAGAGGTTTAATTATTATTACCTGACCAAAGAATATTGAACCCACAGAGAGTCCAGATATTAAGGCCAGTCCCAACAAAGCTGAGATCAAATTTAATTGATCTAATTTATCTTTATAGGTAATGGGTAATATAGAATGAACCCGAAAACCAGCGTCTGGAAAATATTGAGCGAGGATTTGTTTTGAAATAAAAAACTCGTATTGATTATCGACAACTGGATGAGGTTTATCTTTCGCGTCTTGTGTCTCGCCTTCATGGAGCAAGTCTGCCCGGTGCCACGCCAAAACATCGCCCGTATGAAGTAAACTTGTAGCAACAGCACCGGTCTTCTTAGTAATTTCTTCAACTAATAAACCATTATCATTTAAAAACAACCCGCCAACTAGATACCCTTCCAGACGTCCCGTAGCTCGATCTAACAGTTGTTGCTTGTGATAGATCAGAAGGCTTTGAACTCCTTCTGGTTTGTCAGGCCCAACAGCCCAAAACCAATTACTTTCTCCAACTTCAGAACGTTTTATGTGCTCTTCAATTTCCGGGAAAGGTTAAAGTTCTGTATCAATATCTGATACGAACTTGCCATCTGCTGATAAATAAGCGACGTAATTCACTACATTTTCGTTCTGGGAGAAAAATGAACTTTGGAGAACATCATCCAATGTCTTTTTGTTTTTTTGACTTAGAAGAGATACTTTACGCCCCAAAAAATCAATATATTGCTCCAGCGCGACAAAGTGAGCATCAAGAACCAAATCGCTGATAGTACCATTTTGAGTCTCAAGCCGCTGGCGTTCATTTTCCGCTGCTAGCTGAGACGTGTTGTAGGTAACAACAAGCATACCTAGGGAAACCACAGTTAAAAGCAAGAACAAGCTTCCAGCCGTCAATACAGATAGACTGATCCCGGATGTTTTATTTAAAACTGATGGTTCTTTATTTTGAATATCTGAAGGCACGGTTTTTTAGTTCCATTATTTCGCTGTCAGTCATACTTTTTTCAACCAGCACCATATCACCCGAAAAAATAGTGGGAACTGCGCTTACGTTTCCTAGCTGATCCAATACCATAGCTTCAGCCATTGCAACTCCGTTATCGTCATTCATTCTCATCACTGTAAAATCTAGGTCACCGGTTTGAATTGCATCAAGTTCGGCGCTACCGCCGCCCCAACCATTGGTAATAATGTCGCCCATCCGTCCCTCTTCACGTAAAGCATCCAAAACACCAAGCGCTATATCCGTCGAGGCACTAAACACGAATTTAATATTTGAGTGATTTTTTAATAAATCCTTCGCTGCCCTATAGGATTTTTTCCGGTTGAACCCCACATAATAGGACTCTTTAAGCTTCATTCCTGCGTGTTTTTCCATATGACGCAAAAAAGTCCCGCCCCGCATTTCACTGACGTAACCGGGGGATCCGTACATTATCGCATAGTCAGCTTTACCCCCGAAAATCTTTAAATATTTTTCCACCAAATATTCTGTGCCGATGGCATGATCAAACCCAACATATTGAAAAGGTTGCCTTAATTTAAAACTTTTCAAGGGAGTCGTTATATTTTGAAGGATAATTTTCGTCTGGTCGCCTTTCATAATTTTTTCGATTAACGGTTTGTGTTGACTAACATTAAGCGTAAAAATCAAATAGTCAGCACCTGCAACTAAGAATTGACCAATTTTGTTACTCTGCTCATGAACAGTAAGACCAGGTTTTGTGAAATGAGAAACTAATTCATAAGGAGCCTTCAATTCCTTAAGTCTTTTTTCTAAAGACACAATACTACGTCTCCAATAATCGGATGCTTGTAATCCTGGATAAACAACCGCTATCCGAATTGGTTTTTTGATATTTGTAGCGGGTATCGCGGCGGCTCTAACGCGACTTATAAACGAATTACTTTTTGAGACCTGTTGAGGGTTGTAGGTTAAATATTCGTTTACTGTCCAATATTTTTCAAATCGATCAGCAGCGATTGCCGCAGGTAAGTTCACTAAACACAACATAAGAAAAGTCACACAACCAGACAGTAAAATCACTGATTTTTTAGTCATCTTTTTCTCCGAATTGCATTTTAAAGTAAATGCCAAGAAAAACTATATTGTCATAATCTACTGTTTATCCTAGGAAATGATAACGCCTTTTACAGTTTTCTGCTTAAGTTTTTTAGTATTGGTTGTTATCCCAAAAGAGAGTATTTTTAACATCTCGCATAAATAAAATAAGAAGAAAAACATGACCCGACCATTGGATGATATCCTCGTCGTCTCGCTTGAGCAAGCTGTAGCGGCTCCCTACCTTTCCTCCAGACTTGCCGATGCTGGTGCGCGTGTGATTAAGGTTGAGCGCCCAGAAGGTGATTTTGCCCGCCAATATGACTCTGTCGTAAATGGAGAAAGCGCCTATTTTGTTTGGCTTAATAGGGGCAAGCAATCAATCCAACTTGATATCAAAAATAACGAAGATCTCACTCTTTTAAAAACCATAATTTCAAAAGCAGACATCTTCATTCAGAATTTGGCCCCCGGCGTTGTAAATCGGTTTGGCTTAGATAGCGAAGCTCTTAGACAAGACCGGCCTCGGTTAATAACCGTCGATATATCAGGTTATGGTGAGGAAGGTCCTTTTGCAAAAATGAAAGCCTACGACATGCTCGTACAGTCAGAAACAGGCCTCGCCATGGTAACAGGGTCTCCGGAAGAACCGGGCCGAGTAGGTGTGTCAGTTTGTGATATTGCCGCTGGCATGCATGGTTTGGTTGCAGTTCTTGAAGCTCTATATGAACGCCAGAGAACTGGCATTGGTAAAGCCATTAAATCTACTCTGTTCGCAGGCATGGCCGATTGGATGACAGTCCCTCTCCTCCACGAAGAATATGGCGGCAAAGCTCCGGGACGGGGTGGCCTTAGCCACCCCTCAATCGCACCCTATGAAGCATTTGACACAAGAGACGGCGAAAAAATCGTAATTTCCATCCAAAACCAAACTGAATGGCGAAATCTGTGTGAAAAGGCCCTAAACGCGCCGCATCTGGTAGAGGATCCAAGATATCTGACGAATATTGACCGTGTTGCCAATCGGATTGCATTACACGAAGAAATAAACGAAATTTTCAAAAAACTGAGCAGAGACGATGCCGCTGAAAAACTACTTGCAGCCCGCATCGCTTTTGGCGCGCTCAATTCAGTTGCGGACTTATCCGCTCATCCCCAGCTGGAACGAACAACGGTGCAAAGTCCAAACGGACCTGTGAACCTTGTGGCATCCCCTATCTCCTTTGCGGGAACTAAAGATCAGTTTGGCCCTATCCCTGCATTGGGACAACATAATGACGAGCTCCGCAAAGAGTTTGATCGCAAATCATGAGAATGGATCGAAACACAGCGCTTCGCGAAAAGTTTGGCTCCTCCTATAAATGGGTCGCTGGATTTACTGTCGTTCTGGGTTTACTAACGACCATATTCTCCTCGACCATGGTGAATGTCGCCTTGACCGATATCATGGCGACATTTCAAATCACCCAAGGTTCTGCTCAATGGATGTCCACTGCGTTTTTATGTGCGTCTAGCGTTGCTATGCTGACAACCGCGTGGCTAATGAAACGTATCGGACCACGGTTCACATTTTTAATTGCCATTACATCTTTTATAGTCGGCAGTCTGCTCGGCTGGTTTTCTGAGAGTTATGAAGTTCTTGTAGTCGCACGATTACTGCAAGGCACTGGTGCCGGCTTTTTGCAGCCTTTGTCCATGGCACTGGTTTTTCTATTGTTCCCGGCCAATATGAGAGGGCGCGCCATGGGTCTGTTTGGCATGGGTGTTGTCATTGGTCCGGCTATGGGGCCTGTCATTGGCGGCATAATCACAGACAGCATGGATTGGCATACGACGTTTGCCGTGGTTATCCCGTTAGCCTTTATAGCTGGCTGCTGCGGGGCGTATTTATTACCCGATAAAGACACCGATCAGAAACCCGGACAATTCAATTTCGGCAGTTTAGTGTTTATTGCCCTGTCGGTCGGGTGCCTCTTAACGGGATTATCTAACAGCCAATTTTATCCGTTTGCCAGCTTTCACGTTTATCCCTACCTTCTAATTTCAGGCATATCATTACTGCTTTTTTTCCTGCGGGATATTAAAAGCGCCGCGCCATTAGTTGACCTTAGAATGTTCAAAAACCTGCGCGTTACATCCTCAGCTGTAATTGGCGCACTTACAACCGCGGGTATGTTTTCCAGTTTTTACACCATCCCACTTTTTGCTAGAACCGTGCAGTCTTCCAGTGCAACGGACGCAGGCTTGCTGTTACTTCCTGCGGGCTTACTCCTCGCTTTTGTCTTTCCCATCGTTGGACGCCTTATTGATAAAATGCCGGCCTACAGGCTGATTTTATTTGGACAAACTGTCTTCATAGTCGCTTCAATAGTGATTAGTTTTTCGACCAAAGATACCAGCTACCTATTCTTAGCGGGTTGGATCATTGTGGGCCGTATCGGTCTTGGATTTATCATGCCATCGAACAGTACATTTGCCCTGTCAATCGTGCCCCCACTCATGGTTCCTGAAGCCTCAGGCGCGCTGAATTTCGTGCGTATGCTTGGCGGTACTATTGGCGTAAACCTCACGGCGCTATTAATTACCGCACGAACAGAACACCACACAACCATTGCCATCAGTACTGCAAAGGACGGCATTTTAGATGCTGCAGACAATATTCAAATGCTGACCAACACCTTTGAAGATGTGTTCTTAATCTCAGCATTCGTTTTTTCTCTATCTCTAATCCCGGCCCTTTACATTGCTTGGGCTCATAAAAAAGAAGCATAAAAAAAAAGCCCCGCACGAGTGCGGGGCTTTTCTACATTGTTTCCAGAAACACCTAGGCGTCTTGGAAGGTTTTTCCTTCTTTCGCCAAACGCTCTAACAACGCGCTTGGTTTGAAGAAATCACCATGTTCCTTTTGATATTCCAGCAGTGTTTCATAGACGTTTTTAAGGCCTATTGCATCGCCGTATCTCATTGGTCCACCGCGATAAATTGGCCATCCATACCCATAAACCCAAATAACATCGATATCACTAGCGCGTGTTGCGATACCTTCTTCAAGGATTTTAGAGCCTTCGTTGATCATCGGATAAATGCACCGTTTCAAAATTTCATCATCTGAAATATCACGGCGATCGATACCAGCAGCTTTAGAAGCTTTTACAATGATATCTTCGACAATTGGGTCCGATACTGGTGTCCGGCTACCTTCTTTATACTCGTAGTAACCTGAGCCTGTTTTTTGGCCAAAGCGTCCAAGTTCGCATATTGCATCTGCAACTGGGCTTGTTACGCCTTTACCCTGACGGATACGCCATCCCACATCGTTACCAGCCAAATCGGACATTGCAAATGGTCCCATTGGCAAGCCAAAATCAAACAGAACGCGATCCACATCGGCAGGCATAGCACCTTCCATAAGCAAGGCTGTCGCCTGCTCTGAACGGCGATGGAGGATACGGTTACCCACAAACCCTTCGCAGACACCAACCATGGCGGGAACTTTGCCAATGCGCTTAGCCAGTGCCATACACGTTGCCATAACTGTATGGCTGGTTTTCTTCGTGCGCACTTCTTCAAGCAATTTCATGACATTTGCCGGGCTGAAGAAATGGAGACCAATCACAGATTCAGGGCGATTAGTTGCTTCACCGATTTCATCAATGTCCAATGTAGAAGTATTGGTCGCAAGAATTGCACCGTCTTTACAAATGGCATCAAGCTTCTGGAAGATTTCTTTCTTAACTTCCATATTCTCGAAAATCGCTTCGATCACGATATCAACGTCACTTATGTCTTCAAGCTTGATGGTGCCTGACAACAAGGACATACATTTATCCATTGCAGTTTGGCTCATCCGACCTTTTGATACTGTCGCCGCGTAATTGCTTTTAATCAGCGCCAGACCTTTGTCCAATCCCTCTTGCTGTGTTTCCACGATAATCACCGGGATACCAGCCTGCAGGAAGTTCATGGCGATACCGCCACCCATTGTGCCTGCACCAATAATACCGCATGAATTAATATCAAGCAGTGGTGTGTCTTTTGGCACATCAGGAATTTTGGCCGCTAATCTTTCTGAGAAGAAGAAATAACGTTGGCTAAAGGATTGTTCGCCGCCCATGAGCTCAACGAACAAATCGCGCTCGCGTTTAAGGCCTTCAACGAAAGGCAATTCGACTGCGGCTTGAACCGCTTTAATGCAGTTTTCTGGCGCGACAAAGCCCCGTGTTTTCCGGGCGATAGATTTGCGGAAATCATCAAAAATTGCTGGATTTTCTTTTGCTTCTTGCAGTTTTTCGTCCTGATCACTAATTTTCACCAGTGGGCGACCTTCAGCAACCACTTTTTTAGCAAACGCAATGGCACCTGCTCTCAGGTCACCTTCGATCACTTCATCAACAAGCCCAACTTCGGCTGCTTTCGCAGATCCAATTGGCGCACCACCTGCAATCATTTCCAGAGCCATAGGGACACCGACAACACGTGGTAAGCGTTGTGTTCCGCCAGCACCTGGCAAAATACCAAGCTTCACTTCAGGAAGTCCTACTTTCGCGGTTGGACTTGCAACCCGGTAATGACAACCAAGAGCTGTCTCTAGGCCACCGCCAAGCGCTGTGCCATGAATAGCGGCCACAACTGGTTTGCTAGATCCCTCAATTCCGACGATAACTTCAAGCAGGCTTGGACCCACCATAGGTTTTCCAAATTCCGTAATATCTGCACCCGCGATAAACGTGCGACCATTACAAAACAAGACAATTGACGTAACAGCATCATCTTTATTTGCAGCAATAATGCCGCCTTTAATACCTTCGCGAACGCCAGCACTTAACGCATTTACGGGGGGATTATCGACTGTCACAATTCCAACGCTTCCCTCTACGTCGAAACTTACTAATTCAGTAATTGCAGTCATTAATTTTTCCTTCCAAGGTTTTGACTGTTTTCAGCTTTATTCTTAACTTATCCGCGTGTTGGATCGTCTGAAACTTGAACCAACAGCTTTCCAAAATTCTTGCCTTTAAGCAATCCAAGGAACGCTTCTGGTGCATTTTCAATGCCATCCACAATATCTTCTTTGTATTTTACCTGACCCCCGCGAACCCAGCTTCCCATATCTTTCAGGAATTGCGGAAGGAGATCATAATGGTCAAAGCTTATGAAACCTCTAAGAGTAATTCGCTTTACTAACATTTGTCCAAAGAAGGCTGGAAGTTTATTCGGGCCTTCTGGATCTTCAGTCATGTTGTAATTCGCAATGCGGCCACAAAGCGGTATACGGGAGAAATCGTTCATTAGAGGGAAAACCGCGTCAAAGACAGCGCCGCCCACATTTTCGTAGTAAACATCGATCCCATCTGGACACGCAGCGACGAGCTGCTCAACAAAATCTGCGTCTTTATAATTCACGCAAATATCAAACCCAAGCTCATCAACAACATACGCGCATTTTTCAGGTGATCCTGCGATACCAACAACTCTAGTGCTCTTAATTTTGGCAACCTGACCAACGATCGATCCAACAGCGCCGGATGCTGCAGATACAACAACGGTTTCACCTTTTTTGGGTTTACCAATTTCAAGTAAGCCAGCGTAGGCCGTGATGCCTGGCATCCCAAGAACTCCGACACCGGTTGAGATCGGTGCAACAGCTGGGTCCAGTTTCATGACCCCTTCTCCGTTTGAAATGCTGTAGCCCTGCCATTTAGTCATTGCGACAACATAGTCACCTTCTTTGAAGCGAGCGTTGTTAGACTTCACAACAACGGCAATGCCGCCGCCAGACATAGGCTCCCCCAGTTCAACACTTACCGCATAGCTTTTACTGTCATTCATCCGGCCGCGCATATACGGATCGAGAGACATATAAATTGTTTTCAACAAGAACTCGCCGTCAGCCGGTTCGGGAATAGCTGTCTCAACAAATTCGAAATTATCAAGAGTTGGCTCCCCGTGAGGGCGAGATTTCAGCAGCCACTGTTTATTTAATTCTGTCATTTTTATTTCCTTTATTTGAATTGTAAAATCTCTGGGGGTGAGACTTCATTGTATAGTCGTTCCACCAGTTCCGCCCTGTTTTCGAGAACGGCAGATTGGTTGATATATTGTTTGTCAGTTATTTCGTTGCTGTCGGCTGACAGTGGTGCTCCCATGACAAGCGCATGGGCTACAAAGCGGCTCTTGCCGCCGTTTTCAGTATGGTAGCGATCGAGTTTCCCTTTAATCGCATCCAAGATAGAAGGTGTATCAACAACGCTCGTCACGCCGTCCGCCGCAAAACCGTTTTCACCGGCTTGCTTCATCACTGCTTCGTTTGGCACAATTAGTATTCCTACATTTTCCCGGTCGTGTCCTGCAATAACCACATCACGGACCAATGGATCCAGCGCGTCGATCAAATTAAGCCGTAGACTCCCTGTTTCAACCCAGGTGCCATTTGCCAGTTTGAAATCCTCGGAAACACGGCCACTAAACACAAGACCTCTTTCCAATTCATCCAAATCCATAAAGTTGACGGCATCTCCCATGCAGTAGAACCCATCACTATCGAAATATTCCTCTGTTAGATCAGGCCGTTTGTAATAACCTGTGTGAACATGGGGTCCTTTAATTCGGATTTCAAACTTATTTGAAACAGGAACCAGTTTCACTTGTACGCCTGAATAAGGAACCCCAATAAGGCCAACTCGATCTTCTTCCCAATAAACCGCAGTTCCCATGCCGGTTGTCTCAGTCGATCCCCAACCGGTCCCAAATGGCATGCGCATTTTTGTATGTTTAATAGCCAGAACCTGCATGCGCTCGAACAATTCTTGTGACAGTGCAGCTCCGCCATATTGGCAAATTTTCACCCGGTCGAAAAAGGCATCGACGAGCTCTTCGTCCTTTTCCATGCGGTCCAGCAGAAAACTATAAGCCGTTGGAACACTGCTGTAGCGACTGGGTCGAATGCGTTTTATGTTTTCAATGGTTCGTTCGAACAAACCCGATATGGGCTTGCCATCATCCATATATAAAGTACCTGCAAGCCTGATGATGCTAAAGAAGTTTACATTTCCCCCAAAGGTATGATGCCAAGGCAACCAGTCGAGAACATAGCTTTGATCGCCAATTGGATCACGAGGTTCAGAGACTAACTCCTGCATCTTCTGTCCGGCGCATATCATCCGATGAGTGTTCGGAACTGCTTTGGGCATCCCGGTTGAGCCTGAAGTGAATAGAATTTTGGCCAGTGTATCGTGTTCAACGCGCGACCGTGCAGCACTTACAGCGCCGTCATCCGCCGTCACAAGGATATCATCAAATGTTATTCCGCCGTGACGGTCGCCTCCAACTGTCACAACATCAAAATCATTTCCAGCAAGGGCATTTATGGCATTTGCAAAAACATTTCCATCTTCTGCAAAAATCATTTTTGGCTGCACCAAGTCTGCTGCGTATTTCAGTTTTTCAAAATTCCGGCTCATTAATGAAAACGATGGAGATACGGGAACAATTGGAACACCGATTTGCATGGCACCCATAGCAAGTAATGCATGGGCAAAGCTGTTGCTCGATAAAATAAGAATGGGGGTGTCTTCAGAATATCCCTTGGACAACAACCAAGTACTGATCTGGTTTGCTTTATCTCTTGCCTCACCATAGGTGAGTTCGGGCCAATCTTCATTGGGGCCACATTTCACCAAAAATGGCCGATCAGGGAACTCTTCTGCGGATCGGAGCCAGAAACTCGCGGCATTGGTTTCGAACTCTCCGATTGCTATATTACTGTGTATAAGATATGAGCCATCCGAGTTTTTCTCGACGGAGATATCCGGTTCTGGGCGGTTCATTTGTCTAAATGGTATCGCATTATTCATGCCGGCCTTTTCTCCCACATTTTTTAGTTCAATTTTATCGGGCTGACTGGTAGTGTTTTAGGATATTGACAAATTGTCACTAAAAACTCCAGCGCCAGCTGCAAAAAAAATAATAAGGGGTTACACAAACATGACGGAGGCACTAGTTGGGAAGATTGCAACCGATCGTGCGAGTAAGCGCAAAGCCGAAAAACGGAACCGGCTTTTAGCCGCTGCGCGGAAGTTATTTATCAAACACGGCTACCATGAAACTCGCCCACAAGACATTGCGCGTGAGGCTGACGTTGCGCATGGGACCTTCTACAGTCACTTCCATGACAAACGTGAAATATTCATGGCCTTTGCTAGTGAGGCTCAAGAAGACCTACATGATTTCGTGCAATCTCGAATTCCAAGAGTCGATAGCTTCGAAGAATATATTAACTACGCCCTAACAGCTATTCAGGAGTTTGCAGAACAAAACCCTGGGTTGCTCCGTTCTGCGCTTGTCGATACGAAAGTTTTCGACCCAACAGATTCGACGGCAAAAGTTGTCCGTAGTAAATTTGCAGCGGGTTTTATCAAAATTTTGACCGAGAGCAAAAGCAAAGACGAGCTCTACGATGATGTCGACCCTGAGCTAATGGGACATGCCATGATGGGAATAATTCAATCATCCGCACCCCAAGCTTACCGCATGGGGAAAAGCCGTGAAGAGTTTGTCAGTTTGCTCGCAAAATTCTTAACAAGAGCAATGGTTAAAAATCCGAAATCAGCTTAGCATCAACCTCAAGGTCCTTTATTAAAAGGCCTTTCTGTTGCCTCTACAGAATATGAAGCGCTGCCGCTATTTACTCTGTAGATAGAAAAGTAGATGCCATATATCATAGTTTAATCATGAAACTGCCACATCATCGCCATCAATTAAATTCAATAATCGGCTTCCCTTTTCAAGACATAAAAATATATGTGCAGAGGGAAATCCGAGGAGTCACTCGGAGGCGTTCTGTGCTTCCGCATTGCACAGAAGGAACGGCAGGATAGGATCCTGCCGTTCTAAATCTATTTTAACTGGTTAAAAATTAATTACTGGGACATCGCAAGTTTAATCGCGTTCACAGCATCTGATCCTTTGCTGGCGTCTGGGCCGCCGGCTTGCGCCATATCAGGACGTCCGCCACCACCTTTACCGCCGAGCGCTTCAGATCCTGCGCGCACCAAATCCACGGCACTGATTTTACCTATTAGATCATCGGTTACGCCGATCACAATCGACGCTTTACCATCGTTAGCCGCAATCAGAACAACCACGCCACTTTTAATCTGCGCTTTGATTTCATCAGCCATTGGTTTCAGATCACGCGGTGGTACATCTTCAAGCAAGCGCGCGACAAAAGAAACACCAGCCACATCTTCAACAGCTTGATCAGCGCTAGCACCGCCAGTTGCAAGCTTCTTCCGTGTGTCCTTCAGCTCTTTTTCAAGGCGCTTCCGCTCATCCAGCAGACCCGTAACCCGGCTAACAAGTTCCGCAGGGGCCGACTTCAATGCTGCGGCAGTATCAGTGATGATCTTCTCCCGCTGATTTACATAATCAAGGGCGGCTGCACCTGCAACGGCTTCGATCCTGCGAACACCCGCAGCCAAACCACTTTCGCTAACGATTTTAACAAAACCGATATCGCCAGTTCGCTTCACATGAGTGCCGCCGCAGAGTTCCGTTGAATATGACTTACCTGAGCCTTTACCAGCATCTGGACCGCCCATGGAAACAACGCGGACTTCATCTCCGTATTTTTCGCCAAACAACGCCATGGCTCCAGATTTGATCGCCTCAGCAGGTGTTGTTATGTGTATATCCACTTCAGCGTTTACGCGAATGCGGTCGTTCACATCTTTCTCAACCTGAGCTAATTCTTCTGGTGTCACCGGTTTTTGATGAGCAATGTCAAAGCGTAAGCGATCTTCTGCAACCAGTGATCCTTTTTGCATAACATGATCACCGAGCAACTGACGCAGGGCTTCATGAAGCAAATGCGTGGCTGAATGATGAGCCTGCAATCGCGCCCGGCGGCCGCTTGTCACATGGGTCGCAACGGCATCACCAGCACTAACCGATCCGCTTAATATTTTACCAACATGGATAAACAAGTTTTCTTTTTTGAGTGTGTTTGTAATCTCAATCTCGAGGCCATTTTCAGACTTCAGGGACCCCATATCCCCTTCCTGACCACCGGACTCGCCATAAAAAGACGTCTGGTTCAGGATCACCATAACATCAGCACCGATTGCAGCCGTTTCGGCTTCTTCGCCGTTGATGATAATGGCTTGAACTTGACCTTCGGTAACTTCGGTTTGATAGCCGTGGAATTCTGTAGCGCCATGTTTATCATATAAGTCAAACCACAGGCGATCCGTTACGGCCTCCCCTGATCCCGACCATGCGGCACGAGCAGCGGCTTTTTGCTTCTCCATCGCAGTATCGAACCCAGCTTCATCCAACGCCCTGTCCTGACCGCGTAAGATGTCTTTGGTCAAATCAAGCGGGAAGCCATAGGTATCATATAGTTTAAACGCAACACTTCCGGATAAAGCTTCATCATCTTCCAGAGTTTCTGTGGCATCGGACAACAATTTAAGACCTCGGCCCAGCGTTTCCTTGAAGCGAGTTTCCTCCAGTCGTAGCGTCTCAGTAATCAATGATTGTGCGCGTTCCAATTCAGGAAATGCAGCGCCCATTTCTTCAACAAGTGCCGGCACCAATTTCCAAACCATCGGATCCTTCGCACCCAACAGATGCGCATGACGCATAGCCCTGCGCATAATTCGGCGCAGAACATATCCGCGGCCTTCGTTAGACGGTAAGACACCATCAGCCATTAAAAATGAAGATGACCGAAGATGGTCTGCTATCACACGGTGAGAAGCCACGAACTCGCCATCAGCTGAAACATTAGAGGCTTCCGCAGATGCCTCAATAAGTTTTCGCATCATGTCGATGTCGTAATTATTGTGCTTACCTTGCAAAATGGCTGTAACCCGCTCGAGCCCCATACCCGTATCAATGGAGGGACTAGGAAGGTTTAGACGTGATCCATCGCCTTGTTGCTCAAACTGCATGAACACAAGGTTCCAAATTTCAATAAACCGGTCGCCATCTTCAGTGGGAGAGCCCGGAGGGCCACCAGCGATATTCTCTCCGTGATCATAAAAGATCTCAGAGCAAGGCCCGCACGGCCCCGTGTCACCCATTGACCAAAAATTATCAGATGTGGCAATCCGAATGATCCGATCGTCTTTCAGACCTGCAATTTTTTTCCAAAGAGCGACAGCCTCTTCATCGTCATGATAGACAGTAACCAGCAATTTTTCTTGAGGAATTCCAAACTCTTTTGTCAGTAAATTCCAAGCAAGTTCAATGGCGTTGTCTTTGAAATAATCCCCAAACGAAAAGTTTCCGAGCATTTCAAAAAAGGTGTGATGGCGTGCAGTATAGCCTACGTTTTCAAGATCATTATGCTTACCACCTGCGCGAACACATTTTTGCGTTGTTACGGCACGGTCGTAAGGTCGTTTTTCCTGACCAGTAAAAACGTTTTTAAACTGCACCATGCCCGCGTTTGTAAACAACAACGTAGGATCATTCCGCGGGACCAACGGTGAACTCTCAACGATCTGATGGTCATTCTTTTCGAAATAATTCAAAAATCCGGACCGAATTTCTTTTGCTGTTGTCATTTTTTCAAACTCCGTCGCCGTGGCGGCAGACAATATGGATACAATTTCAATTACACGAATAAGCTGTTGCCTAGCCTCGCCTTTTACCGCGCCCAGAAGTCTCTGTCCAGTGAGATGCAATTGGATGCAGTTTCAAAGGCTGGAATTATGATACTTTTCCTGCTAATGAAGTGAACGGTTTGAAGAAAACAATAAAAAATAATACACCGCAAGCACTGTTCGCTGCACCAGATATGGAACTTTTACGTGACACTTGTAGATAAAGAGCCCACCGCGGCCATCGAAGATATCCAAAAACGTTTTGAAAGCGCCGGATATATATGTGATATGCACATTGCGACGTGCATTTACCTGTCTCAAAAACTGGATAAGCCTATTTTGGTAGAAGGCCCTCCGGGTGTCGGTAAAACCGAACTTGCAAAAGCCACCGCCGAACTGATGGGCGCTGATCTGATCCGGTTGCAATGCTATGAAGGACTTGATGAAAGCAAAGCGCTTTATGAATGGAAATACGGCAAGCAGCTTCTCTATACACAAATCCTAAAAGAAAAACTCGGTGATTTGCTGGAGGATGCGCAAGGGCTTGACGCTTCCATGGATAAATTGCACCAATTTGGTGATCATTTTTTCTCTGAGCAATTCCTAGAAGCCCGCCCTTTGTTGCAAGCGATCAAATCAGAAAAACAAACTGTTTTGCTGATCGATGAAATTGACAAATCTGACCATGAATTTGAAGCATACTTGCTGGAAATTCTTTCAGATTATCAAATTACTGTCCCTGAGATTGGAACCATCAAAGCGAAAACAAAACCGATCGTTTTCCTTACAAGTAACAACAGCCGGGAAATGGGCGACGCGCTTAAACGCCGTTGCCTGCATTTGTACATTCCCTTCCCTGACAGCGACCGTGAACGTCAAATCATTGAAACCAGAGTTCCTGAAGTTAGTGAAAACCTCAGAAACCAGCTGGTTGCGTTTGTGCAACAACTGCGGACCCAAGATTTGAAAAAGCTACCCGCCGTCAGCGAGACAATTGACTGGGCTCGGACCTTACTTCTATTGCACGCAGACAGCCTTGATACTGAAATCGTTCGTAATACTTTGAACATGCTTCTAAAATTTGAAGATGACATTGACAACATGCACATAGAAATTCCGAAGATGGTTGCGGAAGCTAAAAAGGTAACCCGCTAATGAACCGGCCTCTTGCCGAGTTTGTGGACATGCTGCGCTATGCAGATGTCCCTGTCTCAATCGGCGAAGTGTTAGATGCGGCGCGAACTATCGATCTGCTTGGCTACTCTGATCGAAATTTACTGAAATCTGCTTTGTCTCAAGTTATGGCAAAGACCACAGATGAAATGGTTAGCTTCGATCAATGTTTTGACGATTTCTTCACAATCGACACTGATCTCAATCTTGGTGAAAACCTTTTGGAACAGGTCAGCGATATTGATGAGAGTGAAAACAGCGACAGCTCAAATGGCGGCGAAGATGCCCAACTTGCAGCCCTAGACAACCTTGAAAACGCCCCGTCCGCCAGTGGTGATGGCGGCGGTGGAGGCGGAGAAGGAAGTGCATCATCCCCAAGTGAGGGAAGCGGCACCCAGCCCAGCACCTTACTCGAGATGTTAGAGCAAGCTGATCGTACTGGTCTGACCATGTCCATGAATGCTGCGGCAGAGGCCATTGGTTTATCCAACATTGTTTTGAGCACTCAGCGGGGTTTGTTTACCCGGCGAGTTCTCGATGAAATGGGCCTTGCCGAAGTTAATCAAGAAATCAGTGATCGACGGCGCGAAGATAACGAAGAAGGCGCCGAAGAATTGTCACGGCGCCTATCAGTCTTATTTGAAGCCACCCGCGATATGGTGGAACGTCAACTTGCGCTAACCAGTGCCGGAAAAAGCAATCAGTTCCGCCAAGAAGTTTTGAAAAAAATTCGCCTCTCCAATATCGAAAACCGAGATTTTCGAATTATGCGAGACATGGTCCGAAAAATGGCGCGGCGCCTAACAGATATGAATTCCAGAGTCAGAAAAGTTAAAAATCGTGGGCACCTGGACATTCGAAAAACCATGCGCCGCAATGTGGCCTACGACGGCCTGCTTTTTGAAACGCACTGGAAACAAAAAGAGAAAGATCGGCCAAAGGTTTTAGCTGTATGCGATGTCAGTGGGTCAGTGGCATCAGTCGCCCGGTTTTTGTTGTTATTCCTCTACAGCATGAACGAAGTTCTACCCAACGTCAGGTCTTTTGCTTTTTCAGGAACGCTGGGTGAAATCACAGATCTATTTGAAAGGCATGGCCCGGAGGAAGCAATCCCGGAAGCCATTGAAATTTTTGGCGGTCGGTCGACAAATTATGGCCGAGCTATGGAAGATTTCAGAGACCTTGTTTTTGATGAAATTGATAGCCGGACGACCGTTATTTTCTTGGGCGATGGCAGATCTAATGGCGCCGACCCGCGGGCAGATATTTTGCGGGATATTAAGAAGCGAGCGAAGCGCGTGATTTGGCTTAATCCGGAACGTAAATCTGTTTGGGGCACGGGCGATTCAGAAATGCCGAAGATTGCACCCAACTGCACTGTTGCCGAAGTGTGTAATTCACTTAGCAAATTAGAGTTGGTTATTCGGGATCTGCTAAAAACCAGCTAGCGGTCTCTGGTTTCTATAACGAGCTATTGGAAAGGGAAAGTGAGATGATCGACACAAGTGACACTCGGCCCTATGTGGCCAGTGATCTTGAGTGGGTCATTAGCTCCCCTCTTCTCACAAAAACACGGCCTGAATTTGATCTCGCGTCTCTTCCTGAGACAGCGGCACTTTTGACATCTGTTAGAGACAACCCGGCCCCGCTTATAGAGTTCCTCACAGGAATGAAGCGATATAACCTTGGTACCTATTTCGAGTATCTTGTGTTTTACTGGCTCTCAAACATCTCCCCTGTCAGCGTCCTTGCAACAAATTTGCAAATCCGGGATGAAACCAAAACTCACGGCGAGTTAGATTTGTTATTTTCTTATGCCGGGGAAGTCAATCATTGGGAACTTGCCATCAAGTTCTATGCAAACACAGCAACATCAGGATTAGAAGAAAACTGGGTTGGGCCTCTCAAAAAGGATAATCTTAAACGAAAATTGGATCGCCTATTTGATCACCAACTTCCCTTATGCACGACTGAGGTTGCCAAAAAAACTTTAAGTCTTTCTAACATTAAATCCGAGCCCATAAAATCATCTCCCTTCGTAAAAGGTGTCCTGTTTGAGAAAACCAAAACAACAGAGGCAAAGACATTACTTCCAGGTCGCATAGCCGAAGATTGTGAAATACAGTTCTGGTGTACAATCAGTGATTTGCAAGCAAATTTAACAGATAATATTAACCGATACTGCATTCTACCAAAGATGCGATGGATGAGCAGGCTACGTGATATCGATTGGCGTGTTTTTGGCTGCCCGAATGCCCATCAAGCACTAACAGAAATAGTCTTAGACGCAAATAGACCCCAATATGTCGCCTTTGGAAAATTTGATGGAGATGACGTAGTTGAACAGCGCCGCATTTTCATCATGCCTGACAATTGGGAAAGCCTGCCAACGCTATAAGGTTCAGTTTAAAGCGATTAACCGCGAGGACGTCAATGATTTCACAAAATCTGCCACAGTGCTTTTAAACGAAGCACTTTCATCAAATGTCCCATAAAAACCGCCAGCATTAATACAGCTCTCATATCCCGCATTGGTAGAGCTCCCACCTCCATAATTTAGAATGATCAATTTAACTCCAAATTGTTTCAATCGTTCACAGCTTTCAGAAAAATCCTGTTCATCTTGGGAATTTCCGGTGTCGCCGCTTCCCGTTAGAAACAAAACCACTTTTCGCATACCCGTTCCATAATCTACCGGCGTATCAGCATCTGCATTCCATATCCCTTGCCAATTCGGTGACAGCAACCGCTCAGCCCAGACAGAACTACGCCCCCTTGCAAAAACGCCTGCAGCGTCAACATCTGCCAAATATCCACCAAAAGCAGACACCGAGGCTGACAATGGCCTTATGGGCGAACTTCCACAATTATCATCTGTCGTGATTGAAAAGATATTGATTCCGTCGGCTCCGACTTCTTTATTAATTGCCAGTATCAAAGGGAATGGCTCTATAATTGGCGTAACAGGTAACATGGCTGCTGTTCCTGGGCGCCGCCCAACACACCATCGTTGATTTTCAAGAGAACCGCTCCACTGTGTAACACCGGGAACGTTTGGCGGGATTAAATCATCCGGCCAATCTGATGATTGAACCCATCCCTTATTAGGAGCAACATTCATAAATACGTTTGCGTTAGGAACAATTGCGAGTTTAATGTTTTTTCCCGCATTGACCAACCGTTCAACTTGTCCAACGACATAGTTAGCTACAGTTTTGATTTCACTAAGTTTTCCGCTTGCCTCCGCGACTAAAGAACTATCCATAACCATAACCAGCTCAGTTTTGGAGAACGTCATTTCGGCAATTGCGGTTGCCTGGACGTCAATGTCCTCAAAAAAATTTAAAGATCGAAGTAAAGTTGTCGGCAATTTTCCCTTAAGCGATACTTCGATACTCACATCATCGTCAATTTTCGAAATTGAGAAATCGTCTAGTAACACCTCTCCTGTCGTAAAGGACGGGAAAGGATTATCTTCCACTTTGTTCCGAGCAACTTCGTATGCCAACGCAAATAAATCGTCTTCGGGTAACAGATATAAATTTTGAGCTGCTATTAATGAAGATGCCTCAGCCGCCAGATCCAGTCGATTTTGAAAGACAAAAACCCGTGCTAAATCAACGGCTAATGCTAAAGATCCAAACAGAAGAAAAAAGGTAAAAGCCAGCCAAACTAAAACAGAACCGCCCTCGTCCTGTGACAGCCGTGAAATCAAGTTTGATTTCACGATTTTCATTCTATCGTGACTTTGAAAATAGAGTTGGCGTGGCCAATTGCCGACGCCGACATCTGCCGCGCGGATGTTGGAATCAGAGATGAAAGAAAGAAATTCGTCCCGTAATCAGCGCACAATTTGACAACGACTAAATACTGATTAGGTGCGAATTCTTGCTCCCTTGCCACTGGCAACGCAGCTAAACCTAGCGGGTCGGTGCAGGCGTTCAGAGTGGATGGATTATTAATCAACGTAGCCGTAATACTGTTACCGTGAGGATCGAGAGTAATCGCCTCAATCACGATCGAGACTGTTGGCGCAAGCTCACCGAATGATAATGTACTCTCAGCCGCTGCGATAATTTCAGGTACGATTGTAACGACAATTTCATCAGTGTCTCGCAATTCGGCCGCGATGGAACTGACAGCCATATCAACTTTGCCAACTGCCTGCACATATCGGATAAGATCAAAGCCTCCAAACAGAAGCAGAACAAGAACCGGTAGAGCAACTGCGACTTCAATCATTAAGCTCCCCTGCGTACACATATAAAAAGAAGAGAATGGTTTTAGGATCATCAAATCTCTTCTGCTCCATTTCGCGACGTTATTTCAATTGAACGAGAGAGAGAGGATGCATTTAGAAACAAAATTGATATCGGTGTGGTTGATTGATATTCATATAAGAAAAAATACCTCATTTGATCCCCGCCTCCACCGCTCGGCGTATCTGGCAGCCTTTGGTCTAAATTTAAAAGTTGAACGGTAACATTTTCAGTATCCACCCAACCGTTGCCTCTGGATGCGAGAATTTCCGTTAAAAGGGCTGCAACCGTAGTGGCTGAGATTTCGGCGCGTTCGTCCGCACTTTTATGGCGAAGTTGTATCACGAGAGCATTTGCCGCCGACTGCATTATGCTATCAACTACCAGCATTTTCCCAACCTCGACACTCGTGAAAGCCAACACCAAAATAACTGGAGCTATTAGCCCAAATTCCACGGCAACACTTCCGCGATCTCGCCGCCACAAAAGGATTGAGGCCGAGAAAATACGGAGCCGTTTCATTGGACTATTCCCTGAAATATGAGTGATTTTAAAGCCTCATTACCCGGTAAATTTCGCACATACTCATAAATCTTCATATTATTCGCCACCCTTTGAGAAGAAAGATCCAGCCCGGCAACTTTCTCAGCGGCACCCGTATCACCAGCCATGGCATATGCCAGCGCCAGATTTTGACGCATCTGGACTGTTGAAAATTCAGAAAAGGCAATTTCCCCAAATTCATTTATTGCAGCCTGTGCTTGTCCAGCCATCAATAGCGATAATCCATAATTATTACGCAGCCCTAAGTCTTGAGGGTTTTGTGATATTGCTTTTTGGTAGAAAGCGAGGGCCTCATTAGATTTACCAATCGCGTCAAAAGAGATTGCCCGACCTAACAATGCCACGTCATGATCATTTTCATCCATTAAGCACTGCGCAAAAAAACTGCCTGCAACCGTTGGCCTTCCCAGTTTTAGATGACTATTTCCCATCCCAACAAATGCATCGCAATTACCACCTGTTTCAGCATTTAGTTTTTCGTATGCAATCAGTGCATCCCGATATTTACCCTGTTCATAAATCGCCGTTGCATGGCCATATAACAGATCCTCATTAGTCGGCTGATCATTGAGGAGTTTTTCATAAATTCCAGCGGCTGTTCCCGCATCACCGTTTTTTAAAAGTGCAGCGGCAACCTTCATTCCTTTAGGATCAATTAGACCTGTTTCAATATTTGATGAGAGATCACTTAAAGAAATACACCCTGAAAGGCTTAATGCTGTGGCTAGGGATAAGATAATTCTTTTGATCATTGCAGCGCCTTTCAAAACGATCTCATTAGCTGAATAAAGCCTGGTCCAACAGACACCACGACAACAGGCGGCAATATGAACAACATCAACGGAATGCTCAAATAAACGGGTAATTTGGCTCCTTTTTCTTCTTTATCTAGAAAGTTTTGTTGGCGGCTTTCCTCAGCCACAATACGAAGTGATCCGGCAACAGGGGCGCCAAATTTTTCACCCTGCAATATGGCCAACTTCAAATATCCAAATGTCGCCGATCCCGTCCTATCTACCAAATTGGCAAACGCCGCCTCCCGGTGCGGCAACACAACAAGTTCAGCCGCCAAAATCTCCAATTCGTCAGCCAGCACTGAGCCATATCCCTGCATACTTTGCGAGACGACCTGTAATGCCTCATCGAATGAAATTCCAGATTCAACCGTTAGCGTTAAAAGATCTATGGCATCAGGTGCCAATTTCTCAATCTTTTCTTTCCGACGCTTGGACAGTTTTGATACAATATATTCCGGTATCATAAACCCAACCACGCCCACCAAAATTAGATATCCATACCAAGAAAAATCATTAGTCGTCGGGGCAAAACCCATTCCATCGCTTATCTTGTAACAGAAGCAAAATATTGCTGAAATGATTGCCCTAGCACCTAAAAAATAGATCGAAGCTTTCCCAGAACTCATTCCAAAATAAGAAAAAATAATATCCTTATCTCGCCGCTGCAAAGCATCATGTTTGCTTTCATTTTCGGGTAAGGCATTGAGAAGATCTGCGTTTTTGGTTGTCGGTAGAAACAAACGATTTGACACAGGCCTGTGTTCAAGAACAGTAATTAGTCTATCTCCCCATTGCTCCCGTCTTCGCCGCTGAATTGCGCTAAAAAACAATAGAACTGACATTACAAATAAGGTTCCGCTGCCCATCAGAATAAAGAAACTAGTCATTCAACGAACTCAGCATGCGGAATATTATTAAAAAACCGGCAAGAATACTTCCGATACAATACATCAGCAGCAACTGACCACTCTGGTCAATCAACAAAAATTCAAACTGTCCCGGGTTGATAAAAATCATTGAAAAAGCAGCAACACCCGCGATGATCGCCACCACCTTTGCCGCCGTTCTGGCTTCCGCAGTAACTGCGTTTATTCGTTTCTTTTGTTCATGTTGATCTCTAATATTTTGACTAAGTTTTCCGATAATTTCTGCATATTTCCCGCCGCTTCGCCGCTGTACTGACAAAATCGCAGAAAGATATCGGATTTCTTTTAAATCTAATTTCACCACAATTTTCTCAAGGCTTTCTACCAACGGAATACCTATGCTCAAATTGCTTGATATTTCGCTAAAAAGTGAGGAAATAGGTTTTGGTAATTCACTTTGAATATGCTGGAAACTCTCTTCCAGAGTAACCCCCACCCGGGCATTTCGCGCGATCATGTCAAGGGTTTCAGGAAATTGGTTAGACAACTTTTCCAGCTTTAGTGAACGTAGGTACCGGGTTGCGAAATAAATGAAAGCGATAACACTGACTTCAATCCCGAAGACAGCTAACGATAACAGCGATCCCTTCGTTGCAACGATCCAGATGATACTCAAAACAACAATTGCGCCGCCTAAAATTTTGTAAGTCATAGACTGTCGCAAAACCGATATGGTTTTTACCGGTGCATCAATTAGGTCGCGTCCGCGTTTTTCAATAAGTGAACTTTCAGGAGTTAATTCATTTAGTCGTAAGGTTATTTTTTTGCGTAATTGATACCCTCTCCATAGGGTGATACCCAAAAAGCAGCCGCCACTAAAGAACGCTGTAATCGCAAACAGCGTCAGTAATGAGGTGACATGAGATGTGCCAAAAATAGTCACCATTTCATGACTCGTTTCAAATTGACCTCACGGCCATATCTCTTGACTTTATCCATACAATTCAATCGCACTGAATTTTGCGTAAAACTTCCTGAAAAAACTGTGGGATAACTATTATTTTCATCAACAAATTTGAAAATCTCCTGACTAACAATGACCTCTCCCTCTATCCCCATAACTTCAGAAATAGACCTCACATAACGATGCCCTCTAAAATCACGAACAACATGTATCACCAAGTCTATTGCAGACGATATTTGCTTCCGGATAATTTCCGGATTGGAATTCAGCTGATTGGACAACATCAAATCCTCCAACCTGTTTAAAGCATCCCGAGCGGAATTCGCATGAATGGTCGACATGGAACCATCATGTCCCGTATTCATTGCTTGCAACATTTCATGCGCCTCTGGCCCCCGCACTTCACCAATAATAATTCTATCGGGGCGCATTCTTAATGCATTTCGTAGTAAATCACGCTGAGAAATTTCTCCGCTTCCTTCAACATTTTTTTGACGCGTTTCAAGACTAATCACATTTTGCAGTTGCAAGTTAATCTCCGCCGCATCTTCAATTGTTACGACACGTTCCTTTTCTCCAATATGTGCAGATAACGCATTCAACAGGGTGGTTTTTCCAGATCCTGTCCCTCCTGAAATAAGTAGATTTAATCGAGAGGCAGCCGCGACTTTCAAAAAATCAGCCATTTGCTGGGTAAAAGCTTCTTTTTTGACAAGATCGTCTAAGGAAGTTGAATTGAGAGGAAATTTTCGGATCGAGATGATCGTTCCGTTCACCGAAAGCGGTGGAATAATAATGTTGACCCGGCTCCCGTCAGGCAACCTCGCGTCAACCATGGGGCTGCTTTCATCGATACGGCGACCAACTGAAACTGCAATCCTACGAGCAACTCCCAATAAATGCTGATCGTCTCTAAACTTTAAATCGGTTAGCTCCAGCTGGCCCGCCCTTTCAACAAAAATATTGTCGTGACCGTTCACCAAAATATCAGTAATTCTGTCGTCTTTTAGCAATATTTCAATGGGGCCAACGCCCATCATGTCATTGAGAATATCCACAGAAATTTGACTTTGCTCCTGCCAATTCAAAGGAATTTTCTCTCGATCGACAATTTCCATTACGGCCTTGTTAATTTTGCCAATCAGATCGTCCTTTGGCAGGCTTGCTGCAATTGAAGGATTTACCAGATCGAAAAAATGACGCCTGATCCGCTCGACCAATTCCTCGGATACGGCGGCACTTCTTGAGCCGGTTTGATTTGGAGGCTGTGTTGGCTCTTGGCTCTTCCATTCTTCGCCCTCCTCAGACACCATTGTTGGCCTATCATCTAATTTTTTTCCAAACATTTTGCCCCTCCCAAACTATTTTTTTTATAAGATTCTGCTGTGGGCCGGCTAAAACGGGACCTACCAGTGAATTTGCAATTTCTGTTATTTGAGATCCAATTTTGCCTTTAAGTTGGCTAACTGGTTTTGCCGCAAGTGCTGCGTCGGCGCAGCTCCGTCCGTCATATGGTATTTCGAAATCAATAGGATATTGAATAACGTCCTCTATATCGTGGAAAGAGACATCTCCTTTCAAACTGGGCCGAGGGTTATTCAGTATAACAATATTTTGTTTTTGCCTTTGCTCGACCTGAAGCCTTTTCAGCATTCTCGTTACTGTTCGAATAGATCCAAGCCCTCTATCCATGACCACCACTCTAACGTCTGAATCTTCTAACAACTGCAAGGCTGACGGAATTGGCGTCTTCATGATATCTGAGATAATGAAATGATAATTTTTCCGAAGTCTTTCAAATAGATTTTCCAACGCTTCCGTAGATATCTCGACTCTCTGCTCGATCGCTTGATCCCCAAATAACAGGTCAAACCTTGGGCCCAAAGATACGGCCACACGTTCAATAAACAATTCGTCAATTCGATGAGGTGATTTCAGCAATTCCAACAAACCCTGCTGACTTCTCTTGCCAAAAATTACGGCCAAGTCCCCATCATGAAAATTCATATCGAGCATCATTACCCGGCGATGATATTGCCGCGACAGGGCGTCAGATAATCCGGCAAGTATTGTGCTGCCTCCAACACCGCCCTTGGCGCCCATAACGCCAATTGTTTTTCCTGTTTTATTAGCTTTGGAATTGATATTTTCTCCTCCGCACACTTGCTTGAGCGATTGAAATAGAACATCGGAGGGCAGCGGTTTCACCAGATATTCTGACACGCCATAGCGCATTAAATTTCTGTATAGGCCTACGTTATCTTGATCTCCAATCACAACAACCCTCACATCGGGGGCACAGACGTTTGCCAGTATTTCAAGCTCAGAGAGAGGCATATCGAAGTCAGATATATCCACTATTAGAAGTTCTGGTGATTGCGTCTCTGAATAAGTCCTAATGGCATCTCGAACGTCACCTCGTTCGATGCCCTCTACCTCAAAACCCAACCGCGGCAAACAAAGACGCATCTGTTGGAGGCTTTGCGCATCCAATACAAACGCGGCAGCAGTTTTCATAGAAATACCGCTATCTACGGGGGTTGGTATCTCGAGTGTCTGATCAACAGTCATTTCACGGCACCCTGAAACTTAACGCTTTTACTCTGCGTCAGCGCGTTGATACTCCCGCTTTCCAACGCTGATCGCCCACGACCAAGCTCAGATCCCTTTTGTAACTCGCTATAGGTTACCAAACTCAATGCCCGATTTGAATTCACGGCACATCCCAGCTTGTATTTCCCCCTAGCATCATGACAACGTGGCAATTTCAAACCGATTTCGACCGTTTTCATTTCTATGTACTGGATAGACAAATAGTCTGTGTTCTTCGCCACCTGAACTGATACTTTTTTGCCGCCCCCAGCAATCCAACTCTCTTTCAGTTTTTGAGCAACCTCGAACAATTTTCTTGATGAAACAGTCAGTTGGAGTTCGTCTACTCGTTCAGTATTCTGTGCGGCCATCGCTGTTGAGATTTCTGCGCCGTTTTTATCTATAAACATTGCGCCCGGCTCGCCTTGATAAAACACAAAATTCGAGCGAGAAAACTGAACCTGAACAGGTTCACTTGCCGGCACTAGATTTCGAAAACTACGATCGTCGGCAAGGCATCCACTAAACAACAACAGAAGAACGAGACCTATTTTTCGATTAGGAAATTGCTCCTTGATCACTTTCATGAGGACAATCAAAAGATATACCCCCTCGGGCCATAAAGTTTAATGCCATCTTTGGTACGGATTTCCCGGGTTTCAGGTGCCGTATCTCGATTTTGGGGAAGCGCTTCGGGGCCTCGCACGTTTTGTTCATTGCGGTGGTCGACAGCCAAAGGGGATACGTAGTCTGCATTTGACAGAGGTTTCACAATATTGACAGTCGCAATAATCACCAACTCTGTTTCAGAGCTTTGATATTCTTTCGAGCGGAAAAGTGGCCCCAGCACCTCCATCTGCCCGAGCCACGGCACTTCTCTCACCAAGTCTCGTTTCTGATTTTGAAGAAGGCCCGCCACAGAAAAACTTTGCCCGCTTGCGAGTTCAATCGTCGCCTCTGTCCGGCGAATGGCAATGCCAGGAATTGTAATACCGTTCAAAACCACGGCCCCAGCAGAGGACAGCTCACTGACTTCAGGCCGAATATGGAGCCGTATTCTATTTGGAGAAATAACCGTTGGTGTCATGTCGAGCAAAACACCATATTTTTTGAACTCAATTGTAACCCCGTTGTCATCAGAGGCGATGGGAATGGGGAACTCCCCTCCCGCAAAAAAATTGGCTGTTTCCCCGGACCGCGATGTTAGATTTGGCTCTGCGAGCACTGTTATCAATTTATCTTCGACTAAGGCGTCAACTATGGCTGAAAATGACGCGTCAGTTCCGGTACTACCAAATTGTGTACTGCTACCACCTGCCGCAACAGTTGATCCGGGAACTGCGCTTCCAGCCAGTGTTAAGGGACTTCTGCCAGAGATCAAATTAATGGCCATAGATCCCGGATTGAGGAGCAAGTTCCAGTTAATGCCAATATTCTTAGTAGCGACTCTATTCATCTCCATGACCCGAACACGGAGATTTACTTGAACCGGAGATGCAATTTTGAGGGTATCCACCAGTTTCTCGCCACCGACCAAATACCCACTGGCGAGACTTAAGATGCTTTTGGCGGTCAACGCGCTATCTACGTTTCCACTTAGCATCAATCGGCCAGGAGAAAGTTGAACGCTTACATTTGACTCTGGAAATTCAGTTTCGAACAATGTCTCCAATTTTTTGAGGTCTCGATTTACCGTTACAAATCTTTCGAACACCACCACATCATTATCAGCTAGGGCAACAATATGTGTCCGTCCAGATTGCTTTCCATAAACAAACAAACCATTACTTTGCGTCATCTGCACATCAGCAATTTCGGGGTTAGTAATCAGAACATCCCGAACAACGGCCCCGAGGCGATATAATTTTCCTTCATTGGGTTTGAGGAACAACTCATCTGCTGCGACCAGGGAAAAACCGAAGAGAAATGTGAAAAAACTCACCAAAAAAACCCTGTACATTAATTCACTCCTCTTTCAGTAACCCCGGTAAACAGAGATGTTTTGATTTGTGGCAGACGACCACTCGTCCTATTCATTACTGTGATCTTTTCTCCCCGTTGGATAATCAAAATTTTGTCCTCGCCTTGGAGAGGCAACACCCCGGTTCCGGCCCCCATAAGGCGAAGTCTTTGGAGCACATTTTTCAGATTTTTATCTTTTTTAATCCGATTTTTTGAACGAAGTAGAAGGGATACAGATCCAAGCGAACGGGAAACCGATATGATCTCTGATTGGGCTGTGCTGACTTCCAACAGCACTATGGAATTTCCACCTCCGTCTGGCTGGACCGCCAACACTCGGATGTTTTGGGCGACAATAAAAGAGTCATTCATTTTTTTATTGGACCATAACAAATCAACGAAACTACCACTTGTAAGGATCTTCTTTTCAAGCAAACCCTCTAAAAAACTAACCTCTACTGCTCGAAACTCCGGCTTTAGTATATTTTCTAAAAACCGTTTATCTGTGGGCCAAAGAAAATCCTCTCGCTTGAGAATTACACCAGCTTCAACAGATCGGTTTACGGAAAAATAGTCCGCTTTTGCCTTCAAAAGGGTGGATTGATTTATAAGACCCGCCAAATCATCATTTCCTGAATATGGGATCCAAACGACATCGCTCATCTGCACAATTTCACCTTTTGAAGTAGCCTTTCTAAGGCTAGGAAGATGGACACGAGGAGCCGCTTCAACGTGTGCTTTAACAGAAATAGCTTCAGGTTTTACGAAAACCTGAACTGCCAGATAGACGGCCACTCCAAAAAAACAGAGGCAACAGAAAAACATTATGAGAGAGCGCATTTATTTACCTCAAAGCACATAGGATTTGGAAATGAGAACTATGCCACCAAATGAAATTGCGACTCCGTAGGGTATTCCAATGGCTTTGGGTGCGGCCCCACCCACGGACTGAAGCCCCACCTTCGAAGCGCCCCATTCCCATATATTTCGCAAGTTTTCTGAGATCAAAATTAACGCTAAAACGGCACCTGCGAAACTCACGTATAGGATAAATTCCGTGATTTGATCGCTTCCCATCCAAAGTCCAGAGGCAACCAAAAGTTTCACATCTCCGCCGCCCATTTTTCCCATGGCATAAACCGGCAATAATACCAGTAGCATCCCCACTGAAACCAACATATGCGGCATAACATCATCGACGCATCCCGGTATTAGGGTAAAAGCCCCAAATAGCACCACTAAACACAGCGATATTTTGTTTGAAATTCGCCGTACCGTCCAATCAGTGAAAGCCGCGCACAACATCAAAACGATCGCCAGCAGCGGAAGAAAGAGAGTGATACTCTTTAAAGCAGTTTCAACCAACATTTCACTCTCCCTCCGTTATAAATCTAAGTTCTTAAAATCCGCTTCCGTTGCCCGTATCTGCGACTGGCTCTAGTGCAATTGCCTGCAATGCAGCACTAACTTTAGCGTAGAAGGCTCCCCCCGCGATTAAGACCGTAGCTGAAGCTGCTGCAGCAAGAAGGGCATACTCCACCGAAGTTACCCCACTCTCATCCGCAGAAAATTTATCAATAAAATCAATCATATAATGCTCCCATAAGTGGTTATTGTTTTCATATTTCTGCCCTCTTTCATTCCAAGAACAACGAGACTAATTGACTTAAAATAACTAAAATTATAACCATAATAACTGTTCGAGTTACCTTTAAGCCAATCTGATTTCTAATTGCTTCTCTGTTATAAATTTGAATGTGATAAGCCATAAAACCATAATAATATTTTATGTTTTATGTCATTATCTTTTCTTAATAAAAATTTAACTTATTTTGATTTTTCTTTTTTAGATTAAATTAATTTAACCACTAAGGAGTTGTTTTTATGTATTATTTTAATTTGTGAGCCAACGACAAACAAAAAACAAATACAACTAATTACTAATTTAATTCATTTCTAATAAAATGCATATTATAGTACTTTATTTGAGTTTATTTTCGAAATTTAGAGCTTCGAGGAAGAATCTCTATCAATCAGATTTCGATAAATCTGTTTTTGTAAGTGCATTCTTGCGCACAGGACGGTATACCGAAGTGAGTAAAATATAAACGTGGACTAAATTGGTTTTCAAGGGTGGCTAAATGTCCTTAGACGGCAGCGCAAGACGTATTTTAATTTATAGTCATGACTCTTTTGGCCTCGGCCATTTAAGACGTTGTCGGACACTTGCTCACGCGCTCGTTGAACAAAACCAAAATTTGTCCGTTCTTATTCTTTCAGGCTCTCCGATCATTGGCAGTTTTGATTTCAAGGCTCGGGTTGATTTCGTTCGTATCCCGGGCATCATCAAACTGCGGAATGGCGAGTATACGTCGCTCAGCCTGCACATCGATACAGAACAAACACTGGCTATGAGAGCATCAATCATTCGTCACACGGCAGAAACCTTCGATCCTGATATCTTCATCGTGGATAAAGAGCCCTTTGGCCTCAAAGGTGAAGTTGCTGAGACACTTGAAGTTCTCAAAGCAAATGGCACGCAACTTGTGCTTGGCCTTCGTGATGTCCTCGATGACCCTTCCCTTCTTGTACCCGAATGGAAGCGTAAAAATGTCCTTACGGCACTGCAAAATTACTACGATGACATTTGGATTTTCGGTGTCGAGCAGCTTTACGACCCTTTAAAAGGTGTTGATTTGCCGGCTGATGTAAAACGTAAAGTTTCATATACTGGCTACCTGCCCCGGAAAGTCCAGCCCGCCACAGACCCTGCTATACTGGAAGAAATTGATGAGCCATATGTACTTGTGACAGTTGGCGGCGGCGGTGACGGCGATGTTTTGATTGACTGGGTGCTTAGCGCGTATGAAACCGAAACTGATCTCCCATTGAATGCCTTATTGGTACTCGGTCCCTTCATGCCACCTGATTTGCGCACGAGCTTTCGCGAACGGATTAGCAAGCTTCCTCAGGTGAAATCCGTTACCTTTGACAGTAACATTGAAAACTTGATGGATAAAGCATCTGCGGTAGTTGCCATGGGTGGCTACAACACTTTCTGTGAAATTCTATCAATGAATAAACGAACATTGATTATCCCGCGAACAGTCCCTCGTTTGGAGCAATATATCCGGGCAACCAGAGCTGCTGAACTAGGCCTGATTAGCGTGTTAATCGATGATGATGTCCGTGCACCTGCCACCATGGGCATTGCGTTAAAACAGCTCTGCCAGCAAAACAAACCTTCTGACATCGTTATACCAGGTCTTCTGGATGGTCTAACGAACGTGAACCGGCTTGCCCAGCTTCGCTTTAAGGACCGGGATCTTTCCTTAGCTGAGCGCCGTCAATCTGCTGCAAAGAATACCTAATTATTCGGTGTGAGCCTTTTATCAGGCTCACACCGGTATTTATCAAATTTCTTCTGCAAGCACTTTCACCAAATCCATTTTGGCGAGCCATCCCGCAAACAGGATCATTCTATCCGGCCTTAGCTGGAATTTTTGGGCAATCTCGAGAATACTACACACACCTTCAGCCTCAATAGTACTGAGCATATTCTCCAGAACTTCTTCCGTTGGCATTAAATGAGCAACACCACCGCCTAAAGGATCTTTAAGATAGAAGTTAACGCTCTTACGCTCCCCCTCCGCTAGGCTTAAACGAGTCGAAGGTAGCATAAGCTGCGTTGGATAATGCGCAAATGACGCAAAAGGATCATCGACTAGCGGCACAGGAATTGTAATTTTTTCTTGCTTAGCAGCTCCCCGGCGATCTGCGAGATCAGCCCAAAGGTCTTGATATTGCGGGATTAACACTCCCCAGTCATATTTTTCCATTACTAACTTTTTGCCAGCGTCACCCATTTTCCGGCGAAGATCTGGATTATCGATTAATTTCAAATATGCCTCTGCACAATGCTCCGTGTCTACATTTGTGAATAAACTAACCTGACCGATATAACGGTCATAACTGTCATAACCCACTTGGTAGCGATATGCCAAAGGGCGTCCGGTTCCGGGTTCTGGCATAGTGGTTCGAACAAGGAAACCATCCACTCCATCCCGAATGGTTTCGCGGTATCCATCCCAATCTGTCGCGACAACCGGCATACCTGCCGCCATTGCCTCCAACGGAGTAATTCCGAAAGTTTCTTGAATATTATCAGCAAGCGTCGTGAAGATGTCGCCCACGTGCCATATATGCTTTCGGGTATCAGGCACTCGCCCATCAATGAAGATGGCGTTCACTGAAGGGCAGTATTTCCGTGCACCATCTTTAAATTGGGACTCAATGGCATCAGCTGCGAACCACCCCGATTGCACCAAATGTATTTTCCGACTCGTTTTCTGCGCCGCTTTCTCTAAAGCCTGGTACATGGGAAGCGGATGAGCTTTTGCGTGAGACGCCAATCGACCTACATATAAAACAACAACGTCATCTTTTCCAATCTTGTGCTCTTCTTTAAAAGACTTCACATAAGCATCAGCGCTATCGGGCCTTTCAAACTCGTCGCAATTAATACCGAGGGGAAGCAGCGGCAACTGCACTCGTATCTTTGGTTTCGATCCAGTTCTAGATCCCAAATACTCCGCCCAGTTATCCAGCGCATATTCCATGGTTTTCTTGACTGAGTTGGATGTACAAATCACAGCATCCCACTCTTCAATCGGCCCTGTTATAAGCCCACCAAATGCTTGCATGGCTTCTTGAGAACAGGTTGTATGGGTCATTCCGCAAAGACTGTAGGCTGCAGCACCCACGTGTCTCCGCTGCCATCCAAGAGACTCAAGCCCAGGGCCAGAATAGAAGAGACACCCGACATCATCCATTTTATTCAAAGTAAGCGGGCTAACCCATGAAGTCTTTAGGGGTTTTTCTCTATAGTCATTGACTTGATTGGTGAAGGCTTCAAATTTGTCGGGATAATCTGTGAAGCAATAGAAGTCATCCAAGTCTGCAGATTTCACAAAACCACGGAGAAAACTCTCCCCTGCGACTTGACGCCCAAGTAGTCTTTTCTGTGTTGTTGTATATCCGTCAAGCTCGTAGTAAACGGCTGTATTTCTATTTTTACCAGACAATGTTGGTCCCCCCAATATCTACCCTGCGTCATCGCTGAGTAGGCACATCATATTGCCTTTTTGCCTGAGGGAAATGAATATATCCTAAACTTTTAATTTAAGCGTCAAAATCAACAATCACATCATCTGTCAACGGGTGAGATTGGCAGGTCAGAACAAACCCTTCTGCCACTTCGTCATCTTCCAAAGCATAATTTAAGTCCATACGAACTTTTCCTTGAACAACTTTTGCACGGCAAGTACTGCATACACCGCCTTTACAGGCAAATGGGAGATCAATATCTGTTTCAAGTGCTGCATCAAGTATTGAAACCCCTTCTTCTGGGATAATCACTTCACTTGTCCGTCCATCGATGACCACCTTTACTGTATGTTTAGGGCCAGAAGAAATAGAAGCAGAAGAATTTTCTAATGCTTTCGAAGCAGCGATCGAGGCGTCAGTAATGAACAGTTCGAAATGAATATTTTCTTTCAAAACACCCTTCTTCTGCAGAACTTCCTTCGCATCCATGATCATTTGCTCAGGGCCGCACAGAAACGCATCGTCGAATTGAGAATTGGCCAAGGGACCTTCAAAAAGGTCTAAACATTTTTGTTTATCTATACGTCCATTAAAAATCTCACTATCTTGAGACTCACGGCTCAAGATATGAAGCAGATTAAGTCGCTCTCCATAAGTGTTCTTCAGATCTTCCAATTGCTCTAAAAACAACACGCTGGAGGTTCTGCGATTGCCATAAAGAAGTGCAACTTTACTGTTTGGTTCTGTTTGCAGAATTGTTTTGATAATTGAATATATAGGAGTTATCCCGCTTCCTGCGGCAACAGCAAGATAACTTTTTTTATTGTTTGCAGATAACGGTGTAAAAAACCTTCCCTGCGGGATCATTACGTCAACAGATATACCAGCTTTCAGATTTTCGTTGGCAAAGGTCGAAAATTTACCACCATCTATTTGTTTAATAGCAACACGAAGAGTGTCATCCCCAACGGCACTACATATGGAATAAGATCTTCGTAATTCTTCTCCGCCCACATCTGTTTTAAGGGTCAAGTGCTGCCCTTGGATAAACAAGTAGTCATTTTTCAGGTTCGCAGGAATTTCGAACTCAACGGAAATAGCATCGTCAGTTTCACGAATTACTTCTGCAATCTTCAGGGAATGGAAAATGGTCATCTAAGGTATCCTAAACACATTTGAAATAGTCGAACGGTTCCAAGCAATCTTCACACTTGTATAAAGCCTTACAAGCTGTTGAGCCGAATTCACTCACGACTTTGGTTTTTATTGATTTACATTGCGGGCAAGCGACCGCGTCTATGCCGATCATTGCTGCCTTGCTTCCGGCAGATGCCGGAGGCGCAATGCCATACTCTTCCAAACATTTTCTACCATTTTCAGAAATGAAATCGCTAGACCAGGCAGGAGACAATACTGTTTTTACTTCTATATTTTTATATCCATGAAGAACAAGCATAGACTTTACATCTTCCGCGATGACATCCATCGCGGGACATCCCGAATATGTCGGCATTATTGAAATTTGAACGCTTTCTTTTTCAAACTCAATGTTCCGAACAATCCCCATATCCTCGATTGTCAGCACCGGTATCTCTGGATCTTTAACCATTTCCAGCACTTTTCGGATGCTTTTATCATCATATACCGGGTCTCTCGGAATCGTGGCGGTATCTACCATTTTGCGTCCGGATAAGCACGTGGAAGAAACTGCATTTCAGCAAGTAAAAACCCTAGATGCTCTGAATGCTTACCTTCACGGCTTCCGCGAACAGACCAAGTATCTTCAGGTCGCTGCAAAGTAGCTTCGGTGAGAATGGAATTAATCATGTCATCCCAACGGGCGCGCAAAACGCTGACGTCAGTACCAATACCTGCGGCGACCATGGCATCTTCCACTGCATCCATGTCAAACATCTCAGGAATAAATCCCCAAAGTTCATCAATGGCGGCCTGCATTTTTGCATGGCTTTCGTCGGTACCGTCTCCAAGTCTTATCACCCAGTTACTACTGTGGCGGCGATGATAGGTAATTTCCTTCAAGGATTTGGCTGCGATCTCAGAAAGTGTTTTATCTTTTGAAGCTGTTAGGGCTTCAAATTGGAGATACTGGAAGCAATCGAAAATCATTTGGCGCGCCATTGTTTTGGCAAAATCTCCATTTGGTTGCTCGATCAACAGAAAATTACGCCATTCTTGCGTGTCCCGGAAAAAGGCCAATTGATCCTCATCCCGCCCAGCACCTTCAACTTTACCTGCATAGTCAAGTAACAGTCTTGCTTGCCCAACAAGATCGAGCCCAACATTCATTAGGGCTAATTCTTCTTCAAGAACAGGGGCTTTACCGCACCATTCAGCCAAACGCTGCCCTAAAATCGCGCAATTATCACCAAGCCGCAGCAGATACTCAAAGAGTATTTCATTGTCATTCATAACTTCTATTCCTGCTCTCTCAGCTTACATATGTCCGACTTCGTCAGGGATGTTGTAGAATGTTGGATGGCGATACAATTTATCGTCATTTGGCTCGTAGAAGTTCCCTTTATCTTCAGGACTAGAAGCCACAACATCCGTTGCTTTAACAACCCAGATACTCACCCCTTCACTCCGGCGCGTATAGACATCTCTGGCATTCGTCAGGGCCATTTCGGCATCCGGTGCGTGCAGGCTGCCCGCGTGTTTGTGATGCAATCCATTTTTACTGCGGATGAACACTTCATATAGAGGAAGTTCACTTTCAGTACTATTTTCTGGCATCTTTTAGTTCCTCACTTCAAGCGGCTTTATCAGCCATGCGTTTCTTTTGTTTCTCGGCGTATGCTAGCGCTGCATCGCGGACCCATTTGCCTCCATCATGAGCATCGCGGCGGGTTTGTAATCTCTCACGATTGCAAAGCCCATTTCCCGCAACGACATTACGGAACTCATCCCAATCGATTTCGCCCCAATCGTAACTTTGGGTCTCTTCATTCCACGCAAGTTTGTCATCTGGAACTGTAAGGCCCAGATAGTCGGCTTGCGGGACTGTCGCGTCGACAAAACGTTGGCGCAGTTCATCATTGGATGTCCGTTTAATTTTCCATGTCATGGATTGGCTAGTATGATCACTATTTTTGTCATGGGGACCAAACATCATCAGCGCTGGCCACCACCACCGATTAATGGCGTCCTGTGCCATTTCTTTTTGTTCTTTCGTGCCGTTCGACATATTCATCATAATCTCGTAGCCTTGGCGTTGATGGAAACTCTCTTCCTTACACACCTTGACCATGGCCCGGGCATAGGGCCCATAAGAGCATCGACATAAGGCTATTTGGTTTGTGATAGCAGCACCGTCAACAAGCCATCCAATGGCACCGATATCGGCCCAGTTCAAGGTCGGGTAATTGAAAATTGATGAATATTTCGCTTTACCACTGTGAAGTTGCTCATACATTTCATCGCGAGAGACACCCAGTGTTTCTGCGGCGCTATATAAATAAAGCCCGTGGCCACCTTCATCTTGAATTTTGGCCATCAAAATGGCTTTCCTTTTCAAGGATGGGGCCCGTGTCAGCCAATTACCTTCGGGTAACATACCAACGACTTCTGAATGGGCATGCTGCGACATTTGACGCACCAAAGTTTTCCGGTAAGCATCCGGCATCCAGTCTTTCGGTTCAATTTTAAGCTCAGCATCAATTTTGCTTTGAAAAGCTTTTTCAAGCTCCATATCGACTTCATCCATCGCGGTCACACCCATTTTCTGTATTGCTTTTGTTAATATGATACAGTTTTCAAAACAAATCAATATTTTTTGTATCATATGAAACTTTTTCTATTCAGTTCATTTTTTGATATGCGATTGCCTTGATTTTTTTTATAGTCACAGTATGTATGCGATGTAAAAGACACCTGTATTCATGTTCCGACTTTAAGAGGCGCCAAATGAAACCAACTCCAAAAGATCTTTTCAAACGGAACATCGAGTGGGCCCGCAGCAAACTCGCTATGGATGATCAATTTTTTAGCAAACTAAACGACATTCAAACGCCAAATTATTTGTGGATTGGGTGCTCTGACAGTCGTGTACCTGCCAATGAAATTGTTGGTATGGATCCGGGCGAGCTTTTTGTTCACCGTAATGTGGCAAACGTTGTCCCCCATAGTGATGCAAATTGCCTTGCTGTCATTCAATACGCAGTAGAAGTTCTTGAAGTTGAACACATTATCGTCACAGGTCATTACAACTGCGGTGGCATCCGGGCCGCATTAGAAGATACAGACCACGGGCAAATTGACAACTGGCTTGCCAATATCAAAGATGTCCTCAGGCAGCATTACTCAGAAATAACTGCACTGCCAACTCAGCAAGAACAAATTGATCGGCTGTGTGAGCTGAACGTTGAGGAACAAGTCCGCAATGTTGCCAGAACGACCATTGCCCAAAAGGCATGGCGGAATAAAAAAGAACTTACTGTGCACGGCTGGGTTTACGGCTTGCAGGACGGCCTACTTCGTGATTTGAACGTCGACATAGACAACGCGGATCAAATTCACGAAGCCTACAGGATCAACAGTAACTCCGAATGACGTCAGCCGACCTTCTAGGCAACCTCACTGGCGCTTTGGGTCTCTTGACTAGTCGCTTGATCTATCAATTCTCGGTCTCTCACTACCAAAGATTTGACGGTGCTCGCTACCGCATCAGCATCCCCTTGCCTAATTTTCTCTAAAATCAAGCTATACCAACGGGCTGCGCCAAGAGCCATAGCTCCATTATTAGATAAGACATGCTGGCAATGCTGCAAAATTAATTGAACGGCATATCGGGAACGTACAAGGAATTCATTGCCACAATAATCAATGAGCATCAGATGGAAAGAGATCTCTAGGCTTTTAACTTTCTCAAAGTCTTTTTCATCCCACGCCCGCTCCATCAGAAAGTAATTTTTTTCCAACACAGTCACAGCCTTAGCAATCCGACTTTTCTGGGTTAGCATCCGTGCAGCCTCAGGCTCCACAATCATTCTAAGTTCAAACAGTTGGCGAATTGTATTTTCATCCAAATCTTGGGCAGAATGCCAAGACAAAACATCAGGGTCCCATAAATTCCAATAGGATCTAGAACGCACACTTGTTCCTGCACGCTGCCTTGCTTCCAGAAGGCCCTTAGCTGACAATACGCGGAAGGCTTCCCGAATTACCGTACGGCTACCATTGAATCGATTAATGAACGCCATCTCATTAGGCAATCTTTCGCCAGGCTTATATACGCCACGGACAATGTCTCGTCCTAATTCATGGACAATGCGGCCACTAATGCCCGCGCGTGAATATCCTCTTTCAACTAAATTCAACACAAACTCACCCCCCTTAACCATGACCAAGTTCTACACACTCCTTTTTATAATATTTTCTTGATGCACAAATCAATATTATAATTACGATTATCTTTTGTTGGTTCTTTAGTCGTAAGTTTACCGCCTACTTAAATACCCCATTGGTATTTAGGTAATTTCAGAAATGAAAGGTATGCTCGACTGCGCTCCCAATCGGGTACAAGTTACGGCCGCTACTTTTGTCGCATAGTCTAATGCATTTTCGAGCGAATTCCCCTTTGAGATAGCAGCAGAAAACCCTCCGATAAAGCTATCACCTGCCGCAGTGGTATCTACAGGCATTACATCCATTGCCGCAACCCTAGTAATTTGGCTTCCGTTTGCTGCGAGTACACCCCGAGCACCCAATGTTAAAAGACAACAAAGATCAAATTTTTCTGAAAACATGAGAGCCAGTTCTTCTTCGTCTGCAAAGTCGAAGCGATGTTGCCGTGCAAGTTCAGCCGCTTCAATTTCGTTCACGACGAGATAATCTAGATTGTACAGGGCACTAGCAGGAACCAAACCAACAGGCGCCACGTTCAACAATGTTGATACATTCTGGCGTTTGGCATGTTCTAAAAGTTTCCAATTTTCAGCGGCATCCACTTCCATTTGAAGCAGTAAAAGATCACAAGATGCGAGTTGATCCACAGGAACTTGCTCTGCCCTTGCTTGTTCATTTGCACCTGAAGAAACCACGATACTATTTTCGCCCTGGCCATCAACCCAGATTGAAGCACACCCAGTAGGAAGAGAACATATGGAGATATGATCCAGACTGACGCCATCATTTTTCATGAGCGCCATAGCCAGATCTCCATTAGCATCACTGCCAACACAACCGGCCATCGTAACCTCTGCCCCAGACCGCCGCGCAGCAAGGGCTTGGTTAGCTCCCTTTCCACCTGGCACCTGCATGTATCCTGCCCCTAGTACAGTCTCTCCCGGCGCAGGTAATTTGCCCACCTGATACACTTGATCAATATTTATGGAGCCAAATACGATTATCATGAAACTTCTTCCCAGCAGGACTGACTTAGGTTGCCTTAATGTTCGCAAGTTGATCAAGAAAACTGAAAAAAATCCATAAAAAAAAGCCGCGTCGTTAAACGCGGCCTTTTTAATTACTAAGAACGATTAGTCCCAAGGCAGGGAATAAGTCTTCAAATTGGTAAAGCTTTTCATAGCCTCCAACACACCTTCTTTGTAACCAAGGCCAGAATCTTTAATGCCACCAAATGGGGACATCTCAATACGGTAGCCCGGAACCTCCCAGACATTAACCGTGCCCACTTTCAATTCTTTGATGAAACGCTGAATACTTTTCCAGTTATCCGTACAAACACCGGATGATAAACCAAATGCGGTGGAGTTTGAAATGCGAATAGCATCATCAATATCTTTAAAGCGAATGACAGGCGCAACGGGTCCAAAAGTTTCTTCGCGGACCAATTCGCAATCAAACGGAACGTGATCAACAACTGTTGGCGAGTAAAGAGCCCCGTCACGGATATTGCCGTACGTCAATTTGGCACCGCTGGAAATCGCATCGTTTACGCGCGTTTCAAACTGAATTGCAGACGCTTCATTGATGACGGTTCCCATATCCATTTCTGGATCGTAGGGGTTGCCATATTTCATTTTTGACGCTTTTTCAGTTAAAAGTGCCACAAAGTCATCGCCAATGCTGTCGTCCACTAAAATACGTTTAACGGCAGTGCAGCGCTGACCCGAATTTTTGAAAGAACCGGCAACGGCTAGATCTGATGCTTTTTCAAGATCCGCATCTTTCATAACAATCAGGGGATCATTGCCACCAAGTTCCAACACTTTCCGTTTGTAGCCCGCTTTTCCAGCAATGTATTTCCCAATGGGAACACCACCGGTAAAGGTTACAAGTTCTGCATTTTCATTGGTCAACATTTCATCCGCAATGTCACCGGGAAGACCCGTAACTACCTGGAACATTTCAGGCGGCAATCCAGCATCATACAACACGTCAGCCAGCAAGAGTGCTGTCAGTGGTGTTTTCTCCGTTGGTTTTAGAACCATGCAGTTATTTGTAGCAATCGACGGTGCAATCTTATGTGCCACCTGATTTAACGGATGGTTAAACGGCGTAATTGCACTGATCGCAGTAAGAGGTTCCCGCAAAGTAAAAATCTTACGTTCTTTACCGTGAGGCGTGATGTCACAAGAATAAATTTCACCATCATCAATGATACAAAGACGTGCAGAAAGACTAAACACATCATAGGCCCGTCCGACCTCATACAAACTATCTTTCTTACAAAGACCGGCTTCAGAGGTAATAACATCTGAAATTTCATCTTTTCTGGCAACCAGTATATCAGCGGCCTTTTGTAAAATTTCATATCGTTGATGGCGCGACAATGTCGGCTGATATTCAGCAGCCACTTTAAAAGCCTTCCGAACATGTTCCACCTGCCCCATAGGGACAGTTCCAACCACGTCATTGCTGAACGGGTTAATGACATCGATGCTATTTTCTGTCGTAACATGTTCACCGGCAATTCTCATCGCCTCGTTACGAACGTTTCTTCCCTGAGCCATGATGCCTCCTATTGCGCGAAATTCAATGCCATATCGAAAATATCGAAATTCCGCAGGCGACGGCCATCATCGATGGCCCCTGCAGGACGGTTACAAAGTAGCGGAACAGTTTGTTCTGAAATACCACCGTGAGAGCGAAGAGGCTCTTTTAGAGCAGACAGATCATGACGGCTCGCGCTTGTACCGAGCACCTTATTCACTGTTGATACCAAAATGATATCGCCGGTACGATCTTCTGGCAATTCAAACTTGGCACAACCGTCCTCGCGAGAAAGGCTCTCCATAATCCCATCCAAAGATTTAAAGCGCTCAATGACTTCAGCGCGTTTATTTGCTGGAATATAGGCTGTGGCGAACGATCCAAGAGCACCGTGATGCACAACATATGGATCTGTGATTGGAAGGATAACGCGCGCTTCGCCCTCACCCAACCATTCATCAAGAACATCTTGTAGGTAGATAACGTCAGGCTGTCCATCTGATCCAAATTTTGGTTTCATACCATGATCAGCCGTTAACGCGATAACCGCTCCGCGTGCATCAAGCTCTGCCATATACTTATCAAGCATCGCGTAGAATTCGTTAGCAACCGGTGTTCCCGGCGCATGCTTATGCTGGATATAATCTGTTGTTGAGAGATACATCAAATCTGGTTTGTATTCATCCATCAATTTGACGCCACTGGCGAAAATAAATTCACTCAATTCTGCGGAATAAACGGATGGGACTTCGCGTCCGAGCCAGCTTGCAGCGTCATCAATACCATTTTCAGCAAGTGTCGCTTCTGCAGATTTTTCAGATGAAAAACAGATAGCACGGCCACTTGTCACATCAAGACCATTACCAAGCAATGTGCGAAGTTTATCTTTCGCAGTGACAACGGCAATTTTCGCACCTTGATCAAAAAAGGCTTTAAATATTGTCGGTACACGCAAGAATTTCGGGTCATTCATCATAACCTCTGCGTCGGCTTCAACGTCATAAAAATAGTTGCCGCAAATTCCGTGTACTTTCGGTGGTTGTCCGGTGACAATTGAAAGATTGTTCGGGTTAGTGAAGCTTGGCACAACACATTCAGCGCGCAAATCAGCACCAGAGGTCAAAGCTTTTTCCATATACGGCATCACACCATCTCTGATGGCTTGCTCGATATATGCAGGCTCGCTGCCGTCAATACATACGACGACGACCGGTTGTTTGGGCCATGCATATTCACGGCCATTTACCGTCACATTATCTTTCGACATTCATCTGTCCTTTACTCGTCAAAAATTCATTGCGGTTATAATATTTTACAGCGCAATCTGCAACGATGCTACTTCACTGTTACAGGCATATGAAGAGTATAGAAACAGATTATGAATAAGTAAAATCGATATTAATAATCATTTTTATAAGTTGAATTTATGCGTTAAAATTCAGATACCAGTGCACCAACCATAACCCGCAGATTACCCAAGCTAGAACGACTAGCACAGCGGCAATACGACTGACTGGTCGCTTTTCAAGTTCATCGGCCTTCTTCCGAAATTCCACCATCAACGATGCCGGAATAAGCCATATCGCGAGAAGAATACCAAGCGGGACGAGAAGAATGTCATCCAAATAACCGATAATTGGAATGAAGTCTGGGATCAAATCAATAGGAGACAAGGCATAAGCAGCGACGATAATGGCAACCGCTTTAGCATGCCAAGGCGTTCGAG
>Ga0105357_10000060_pt1 | contig 43983 bp, 36 predicted proteins | sample GOMGulsemesocosm_4_FD_83660 | JGI IMG/M metagenome (GOLD analysis project Ga0105357, IMG submission 83660) | Methane-oxidizing microbial communities from mesocosms in the Gulf of Mexico - GOM15B Gulf of Mexico | ecosystem: Environmental > Aquatic > Marine > Cold seeps | place: USA: Gulf of...
ACTGCTTGTATGGCTAACCGTGGCGGCAATGGCCCGTGCAGCCATGCTAAAACGGATACAGGGCTGCACTGGGGATACGCTTGGTGCAACGATTGAAATTCAAGAGGCGATCTTGTTAGTTGCACTCGCGTTAGCGATTTAACCAAGGCCGTTGTTGGTAAAAATCGGCTAATGCAGAGTCTAGTTTCGGCCACACAAAAGCTTCGCTGGTGGCTTGGGCTAAACGGTTTAGCTGTTGCTCACGGATCGAATTGAAATCGACTACTTCAACCTTTCTTAGCCCGGCCCACTGTAAAATACTGCTTAATGCCGCTGGGGTATCGAGTAGGCCATGCCAGTATGTGCCTAAGACATTACCCTCCTGATTTAAATATCCGCCGGGGTTACCTTCGCTATCACGAATAACCACGAGTTCCGTGCATTCACTGATGCCCGCATGAATTTCGTAACCAGAGATAGGCGTAGGATCTTGGTTCGCCAACGTCAGTTCGCCAGTAACTTGGCGTAGTGTTTTATCGGCAAGTAGTTCAGTACTCATATTGAGATAACCTAAGCCAATACTATTGCCAGAAGTACTCTCAATACCTAATGGGTCGCTAATGCTGTTTCCCAGCATTTGCATGCCACCGCAGATTCCTAGTACTTTGCCGCCGTAACGAAGATGGCGGGCGATAGCGTCTGGCCATTTTCCCGGTTGAGTTTGCAGCCAATGCAAATCGGCACGGGTATTTTTTGATCCCGGTAATATAATTAAATCGGCAGGGGGAGGGGTTTGTTCTGGCCCCACCATAATTAATTCAACTTGCGGGTGCAGACGCAAAGCATCGACGTCGGTGTGGTTACTAATGCGCGGCCAAACGGGCATAACGACGCGCAGGCGTTGCTCATTATCTTGGCGGTTGTTCAGTGTTTGACGCGAATCAATAGCGTCTTCAGCGTCCAAATATAAGCCATGTAAATAGGGTAGAACGGCGAGTACGGGTTTACCTGTTTTTGCTTCTAACCAATCTAGGCCAGATTGCAATAATGAGATATCGCCACGAAAACGATTAATCACAAATCCGATAACGCGTGCTTGCTCGGTCTTGCTAAGGCAATCAAGCGTGCCGGTTAAATGGGCAAATACACCACCACGATCAATATCGGCGATCAAAATAACCGGGCAATCGACAGCCTCCGCAAAGCCCATGTTGGCGATATCATTTTCGCGTAAATTAATTTCAGCAGGGCTACCCGCGCCCTCAACCAATACGCTGGCGTATTGTTGTTGCAGGCGTTTATAGGAATCGAGCACAGCCGTCATCGCGGTTTTCTTATAGGCGTGGTAATCCGTTGCGGGTAGATTTCCGACGGCCTTACCTTGAATAATCACCTGAGCCCCAGTATCGCTGTTCGGTTTTAGCAGTACCGGATTCATATCGGTGTGTGGGGCTAAACGACAGGCTTGTGCTTGCAGTGCCTGAGCACGGCCTATTTCTCCACCATCAGCCGTGACGGCACTGTTCAAGGCCATATTTTGTGGTTTAAAAGGCACGACTGAAATGCCGAGATCACTCCAGATTCTCCCCAAAGCGCAGACTAAGGTGCTTTTACCGGCATCCGAAGTGGTTCCTTGAACCATCAAGGTGCCATTGAGTTGTTTCATTGGTGGAGTTAACGGGGAGTCGAGCTTTGGCATCTGGTACACTTAACGAGATCAATTTAAGCGCTATTGTATGTCAGATGACCGCCAATGCCGCATTATTTAGCCTGATTTCTAGTTTGGAATAGCTTTCGTGAAAACACGGTTCGTATTTATTTTTCTTTGTTGCTGCTTCAATGCCAGTTTTACGCTGGCGCAAAGCTCAGAGTCATTTGATTTGATTGATGATGCGGGTGTGGAGCATCATTTTTCAGGCCCAGTTAAACGTATAGTGAGTTTGATGCCACACGGTACTGAATTACTGTTCGAAGTGGGGGCTGGGGATCTCATCGTTGGAGCCGTGGATTATTCCGACTATCCTGAAGCGGCAAAAAAAATCCCTCGCATTGGTGGTTATAGCGGTATGAATATTGAGGCTATTTTAGCCTTGCAGCCCGATATCGTTCTAGCTTGGCCGGAGGGAAATCCCAATAGAGAACTGCAGAAGCTTACAGCGCTGGGAGTACCATTATTTGTATCTGACCCAGTAACGTTCGATGGCATCGCTGTTAATTTAGAGCGCTTAGGGATACTTACGGGCCATAAGGAGGGCGGGGCCATAGCCGCTCAGGAGTTGCGACAGCAAGTGGATAAATTAAAACGTACCTATCAACAGTCCGCACGAGTACGTGTGTTTTATCAAGTTTGGAATCAACCACTGATTACTCAAAATGGAGATACGTTTATTTCTCAAGCGATTGATCTTTGTGGTGGTCACAATGTCTTTGCAGACCTCGATATTCGCGCGCCGCATATCAATATGGAAGCTGTGCTTGTTGCCGATCCTGATGTAATTGTTGCTAGCGGTATGGGAGAAAGTCGCCCTGAATGGCTGGATGACTGGAAGCAATTCCCAAAACTAAATGCGGTTAAATACGCTAATTTATTTCATATTCACCCAGATTTATTTCACCGGCCAACATCAAGATTTTTACAAGGCACACAACAATTATGTGAACATTTGGCGACCGCCCGCGAGCACATGGCCGCCAAATAATCGGCTTATAAATTGTTAGCTGCAAGCAATTGATTGGATTACCACTCAATACCAGCTTGAGCTTTAACGCCCGCTTTGAATGCGTGTTTTTCCATCTTCATATCGGTAAGGGTATCGGCGTAATCACGTAGTGCCGTCGGTGCACCTCGGCCTGTTAGGATAACATTTTGGTGTTTTGGACGATTTTCTAAAGCAACTTTTAAATCTTCCCATTGCAGGTGGCCATAGGCCAACATATAAGTAATCTCATCAAGCATGACGGTACGCAGGTTATCGTCATTCAACATTTCGAGTGCTAATGGCCATGCTTGATCGAAGGCTTGTTGATCTTTTTCTTTATCTTGGGTGTTCCAAGTGAAACCAGATCCCATAACTTCATGTCGTAGATTGGGTAGTGATTTTAAAATTTTAATCTCGCCGCAATCCCAAGTGCCTTTAATGAACTGTACGATACCGGCATGATAACCATGACCAAGAGTACGAATCACAGTGCCAAAACCAGAGCTACTTTTACCCTTACCGGTGCCAGTAAGCACGATGACGACCCCTCGCTCTTCTTGAGCGCGTTCGATGGCCGCATCTACTTTAGCTTTCTGTTTTTCCATTTTTCGTTGGTGGCGTTCGGCATCGTTAGCGGAATTTGAGACGGAATTCATAGGTTTTTCCAAAGTCGTATGAGTGTTTGTACAGAGGTTAACTATACTGGGTGAAGGACTATGCCCCAAGTCAGGAGCCAAAATGATGGATGACCAGTTGTTCACGAATGATACCGACCCACAAGAGACAAAAGAATGGGTTGATGCCATTCATTCCGTAATTCGCGCAGAAGGTGTTGAGCGTGCGCATTTCTTAATCGAACGCATTGCCGAGCGGGCCACACGTGATGGAATGCCCCTACCTTATGCATTGAATACTCCCTATCGCAATACGATTTCGCCAGAGAATGAAGCCCCTATGCCAGGGGATTTGTTTATGGAGCGACGTATTCGTTCGCTCGTGCGTTGGAATGCGTTAGCGATGGTAATGCGTGCCAACAAAGAAGGTGCTGGTGACCTAGGTGGCCATATTTCCAGTTTTGCCTCGAGTGCCACGCTATATGATGTCGCATTTAATCACTTCTTCCGCGCACCAAATGCAACCAGTGAGCAATCGCCATTAGGGGATTTAATTTATTATCAAGGCCATGTTTCTCCGGGGATTTACGCGCGTACCTATTTAGAAGGCCGTTTCCAAGAGGCGGATTTGGAACGCTTTCGTCGTGAAGCGTTAGCGCCCGGTTTGTCGTCTTATCCACACCCCAAGTTGATGCCGGATTATTGGCAATTCCCGACAGTTTCTATGGGGCTGGGACCGTTGCAGGCAATTTATCAAGCGCACTTTATGCGCTATTTGTCGGCACGAGAATTAGTACCACGCAAGGGTCGAAAAGTGTGGGCATTCTTGGGTGATGGCGAATGTGATGAGCCAGAAACCTTAGGTGCTATTGGTTTGGCAGGGCGCGAAAAGCTCGAAAACCTAATCTTTGTTGTTAACTGCAATTTACAGCGTCTAGATGGCCCTGTGCGTGGTAACGGTAAAATTATCCAAGAATTAGAAAGCCAGTTCCGTGGCGCTGGCTGGAACGTCATTAAGGTGGTTTGGGGGCGCCATTGGGATCCCTTGCTAGCAAAAGATCGTAAAGGTTTATTGCAAAAGCGCATGGATGAAACCGTCGATGGTGAATATCAAAACTACAAAGCTAAGGGTGGTAAATACACCCGCGAGCATTTTTTCGAAAAATATCCTGAGCTAAAAGAATTAATCAAAGACTTGTCGGATGAAGATATTTATAAATTAAATCGTGGTGGTCACGATCCTTATAAAGTCTACGCGGCTTATCATGCAGCGGTAAATCATACGGGTCAGCCGACGGTTATTTTGGCCCATACCGTTAAAGGTTACGGTATGGGTATTGAGGCGGAAGGGCAGAACCAAGCGCACTCGGTTAAAAAGTTGGATGTCGAAGGTTTAAAAGCGTTCCGCGATCGCTTTGATATTCCTATTCGTGATGAAGATTTGGAGCATTTGCCATTTTATCGTCCTCCGGCAGATAGCCCTGAATTAACCTATATGCGTAAGCAGCGCGAAAAACTCGGCGGTTATTTACCCCAGCGCACCGAAAATTGGACCGCATTAACTGCACCTGATGTCTCATTTTTTAGTTCGCAATTAGAAGGTTCGGGCGAGCGCGAGATCTCTACAACCATGGCGTTTGTGCGCATTATGTCGCAGTTAGTGCGCGATAAAAGCATGGGGGATCGTGTCGTGCCTATTGTGCCTGATGAGGCGCGAACCTTTGGTATGGAAGGTTTATTCCGCCAAATGGGCATTTATTCGTCGGAAGGGCAATTATACGAACCGGTCGATCAAGGCCAGGTTATGTATTACCGCGAAGATAAAAAAGGCCGAATTTTAGAAGAAGGTATCAACGAAGCGGGTGCTTTTGCCGCATGGATGGCAGCAGCTAGCTCGTACAGCACGAATGGCTTGGCCATGATCCCGTTTTATATCTATTACTCCATGTTCGGTTTTCAGCGCATTGGCGATTTGGCATGGGCTGCGGGTGATATGCAGTGCCAAGGCTTTTTAATTGGTGCAACGTCAGGTCGAACGACGTTAAACGGAGAAGGTTTACAGCATCAGGATGGTCATAGTCATATTTTGGCTTCCACTATTCCTAACTGCATTTCTTACGATCCTACTTACGCCTACGAGCTGGCTGTGATCATTCAAGATGGCTTAAAACGTATGTACGAGAAGAAAGAAAAAGTCTTCTATTACATCACCAGCTTGAACGAAAACTACGTTCATCCAGCTATGCCTGAGGGCGTAGAAGAGGGTATTCGTCGAGGTATTTATCGTCTACGAGAATCCACTAATCAAAGCGATAAAAAAGTACAACTCTTGGGTAGTGGTGCGATTTTACGTGAAGTCGAAAAAGCCGCGGTTTGGCTTGCTGACAAAGGCATTAGTGCCGATGTTTGGAGTGTCACGTCATTTAATGAATTACGCCGTAATGGCTTGGATTGTGAACGTGAAACTATGCTATCTGCAGGCGAGCGCGGTCGTGAAGCGTATGTCACTCTGCAATTGCAAACAACGGCAGGGCCGATTGTTGCGGCTACCGATCATATGAAGTCTTATGCCGAACAAATACGCCCATTTATTCCTGCAGGTCGTACCTATAAAACCCTCGGAACGGATGGTTTTGGGCGCAGTGACTCACGCGAAAATTTACGTCAGTTCTTCGAAGTGAATTGGCAGCATGTCGCATGGTCAGCGGGTTATGAATTGTGTCGATTGCAACAGCTGGATTTAACAGAACTCGAATCTTGGCGAGAAGAGCTAGGTATTGATGCGAGCAAACCAGATCCGCTGTATAGCTAAGGATAAAGCATTATGACAACTGTAAAAATCCCAGACCTAGGTGGTGCCAGTCAGGTCGAGGTGATCGAGATTTTGGTAAAAGTAGGCGATCAGGTTGATGTAGAACAAGCACTGATCGTATTGGAAACCGATAAAGCCAGCATGGAAATTCCGTCTGAATTTGCCGGAACCGTGACGGCTATTAGTGTCGCATTGGGCGATAAAGTCAGCGAGGGCGATGTCTTTATTGAGTTAGATACCGGTACGGCAAGTGCAGAAGCTACGCCATCGAACCAGGCTACGCCATCTGAGCCGACTAAAGAGCAAAGTAGCCCTGAGCTTGAGTCGGTGGTTGCTATAAGTAGCACTCCTGCAGCTTCAACGTCAGAGGCCCAAACCATTGTTGTGCCTGATCTGGGCGGTGCTGAAGGCGTTGAGGTCATCGAAGTGCTGGTACGCGCGGGTGATGACATTAACGATGAGCAAGCGGTCGTTGTTCTTGAATCGGATAAAGCCAGCATGGAAATTCCTGCTGGCGTTGCTGGCCATATCGAAGAAGTGTTGGTGAAATTGGGCGATAAGCTTAGCCAAGGTGATGCAATGCTGCGCATGACCGTAACGGCGGCGGCACCGACACAGGAAGCCGCGACGACGGCTCCTAGCGTAGCTGCCAGCGAGAGCAAAACTAAAACCAATACACCGCCGTCAGTTACCGCGCCTGTAAAGGCTGTAGACGATCATGTGAGTTCAGCAGTGGTTCATGCAGGGCCATCTGTGCGCAAACTCGCTCGTGAATTTGGTGTTGATTTAGGCAAGTTAAAAGGCACAGGTCCAAAACATCGAATCTTGAAAGAAGATATTCAAGCCTTTGTTAAGGAACGCGTGAGTGGTGTGGCAGCGGTAGGCGGAGGGGCAGGCATCCCACCTGTCCCGAAAGTGGACTTCGCTAAATTTGGGCCTGTAACCACTGAACCTTTGAATGGAATTAAACGCGCAACTGCAAAAGCGATGACAATTGCGTCGTTGAACGTGCCGCAAGTTACGCAATTCGATCAAGCGGATATCACCAGCCTTGAAGCTTTCCGTAAGGCGCAAAACGAAACCAACAAACAGGGGATGCGCTACTCCATCGTTCCCTTCGTATTGAAAGCCATTGCGCGAGCGTTAGAGGAGTTTCCTACCTTTAATTCGTCATTAGCCGAAGACGGTGAGTCGTTGATTTTAAAGCAGTATATTCATATCGGTGTTGCGGTAGATACACCTAAAGGCTTGCTTGTCCCTGTAATTCGTAATGTTAATGGCAAAACGGTTACAGAAATCACACAAGAACTGAGTAACAAAGCTGAGCTGGCCCGTTTAGGTAAGCTACCCTTAACAGAGATGCAGGGTGGTTGTTTCAGTTTGTCTAGTTTGGGTGGTATTGGTGGGACGGCATTTACGCCGATTGTTAACCCACCTGAGGTGGCAATATTGGGTTTGTCCAAAGCCGAAATGAAACCGGTCTGGGATGGAACCAGCTTCCAACCAAGGCTGATGTTGCCGTTGTCCCTTTCTTATGATCATCGCGTCGTAGATGGGGCTGAGGCCGCTAGATTTGGCCAATGTGTCGTGGGTTATCTCGAAGACATGAGAACCCTGCTTATGTAATTTTCGTTTGGTCTTAGATATGAATTAAGGGTGTGATCACTATGTTTAGATCGCTGATGTGGCCGGGCATCAAGTTTATGGGGCAGTTAAATTATGCTGCCAAGTTTGGACTAATTAGTTTTTTGTTCATGGTGCCTTTGGTAGTTCTCAGTGGACAAGTATTTCTGGCCGCTTTTGAATCATTGAAAAAGACCGAGCAAGAGCTGAATGGTGTTGACGACGTTCGGCGCTTGCTGGATTTTGCGCACTTTTTAGAAGATACCCGCGATCTTGCCGCAGTAACCGGTTTCCAACTCGACGACGATTTGAAGCTAACTGCGAATGCTATGCTAGAAAGTATTCCCAAACATACTGCAGAATTAATTTCTAGCGTTGACGATGCGGATCTGCAAACCTCGCTTGAAGAATGGCGTGCTAAGTTTTTACCGCGCTTCAGTGTAATTGGCGAATATCGTCAGCCTACTTTTTTAGATCAGTTCAATTACTTTCAAATTGTTATTGATGAAATCTATTTAATTGCTAAGCAGTACAGTCAATCCGCCGGTATTTCATTGGATAGTGATATTGGTATTCAGCGCTTAACGGGAATTTTATTAGCCGATTTACCGCAAGTTGAGCGTGCGGCTGGTTTAGGTCATGCCAGTGGTGTGTTTTCCTTCGTTGAACAATATTTGCAGTCAGCAACTTACGATTTGATGAATGCGGTTTACGACAAATTGTTAGCTGCTGGACCCGATGTTGATTTAATTATCGTATCGGCTGAAGCAACTAAAAATCAAGATTTGATCGCGGCTGCACAAGCAGCCAAAGCAGCATTGACGGATATACGAGTTGTACTTGACGAGGAAATAATTGGCGCTGCATCGGTAGAAATGAAGTGGCAGGATTTTCATAAGCACTATAAAGATAAGATCGTCGCTTTGAATAGTATTGAAGACCTCGTGTTTCCTATGATTAAAAATACGTTGAATAAACGTTATTTGGCTCAAGAAAAGCGCATTACTATTTTAGTATTTGTTTTGCTGACGGCATTATCGATTATTGTATATTTGTATCTCGCTTTCTTTATGTCGATTCGCTTTACGATTAAGCGCTTTGCCAAAACTGCGGGTGATATTGCACATGGTGATTTAACCCATGAAATTCGCTTCCATGGCCGTGATGAAATGGGGCAGTTGCGAGACTCCTTTAACGGTATGGTACAAAATATTCGAGCGACCCTTACCGCCGTAAGAGATTCATCTGCATCGGTTAGTTCAAACGTTAATCAAGTGGAAGAAATTGCCAATAGAAATCGTTTGGCAGTTGCTAATCAGTTGGAACAAACCAATCAAGTCTCAGTGATTATTAGTGAAGTCGCTAAAGGAGCTGCTGCAGTAACGAGTTTGGCAGCCGAAGCGGAATCAGCAGCACTAGAAGGTCAAAAGAAATCGGATCAAGCAGGGCAGGTAGTTACTCGAGTAATGGACGAGGTGCGACACTTGTCGGATGAAATGGCTAACTCTATGGAAGCGGTAAATCGTTTAGCGGAAAATTCATCAAGTATCAGCAGTATCTTAGAAACCATTAAAGGTATTGCAGAGCAAACCAATTTACTGGCATTGAATGCAGCGATTGAGGCGGCAAGAGCGGGTGAACAGGGGCGTGGTTTTGCCGTTGTTGCTGATGAAGTGCGTACATTAGCGAGTCGCACGCAAGGGTCGGCACGGGAAATTGAAGGCTTAATTAGCGATGTACAGCAAAACATCGTGAGTGCCGTGGACACCATGCAAGTAAATCGCAATATGGTCGATACAACGGTGAAAAATTCAGCTCAAGTAAGTACGACCTTGGCTGAAATTCAGCTCAGCATGGGGGATATTCAAGGTAAAACCAGTGCCATCGTCGTGACTGCTAATCAGCAGAAACGTGCCTCGGATGATTTACAACATAACCTAGGTGCCATCCGTGATAGCGGTGAGCAAACGTCGATTAATGCCGAAGGTACAGTGGAGGCTGTGCGTAAAACACAAGCGATTACGGACGCTTTAACGCAGCGCGTAATGCAATTCAAAGTAGAATGAAAAAGAGTTAAAACGCGAATAATATGCATAAAAAAACGGCCACGAGGGCCGTTTTTTTATGGGGCAACTGTTTTGACTGTTACGCCATTTTAGGTTCTGACGTTTGTATCGGGTTGGAATATTCCAACGTCTCTTCTTCAAAGCTGCTTAATTTCAAAGACGCCATGTCGAGCATGTAGTTTTGATAAAGCTTCCAAGGTTTCTTGGTGCCCTGACGCGGAATCGTATTACGGATACGTTCAATGTAACCTGATTGCATCTCAATAAATGACACTTTTTCCATGCTATTGTCATAGTTGCGAGGGGTTACTTGGCGCAGGCCTTTGTCATCCATGTGCTTCATTAAACCGCAAACCCAGCTTGCGATTAAGTCTGCTTTAAGTGTCCAAGAAGCGTTGGTATAACCGAATACCATGCTGAAGTTTGGAACATCTTCGAACATAGCGCCGCGAAAGCTCATCTTATCGGCGATACTTAATGGCTCGCCATCCATCGTTAGTTTCATGTTACCCAGCATTTGCACTTGTAAGCCCGTCGCGGTAACGATGATGTCGGCTTCTAACTCTTTACCAGACTTGAGCAGGATGCCTTTCTCAGTGAAACGATCAATATGGTCGGTCACCACATCTGCTTTCCCTTTTTTAATGGCTTTAAACATATCGCCATTAGGTACTGCGCATAGACGTTCATCCCAAGGATTGTATTTAGGAGTGAAGTGAGACATATCAAAATCAGCCGGTAGCTGACGCTTGATCATGCCTTGTAAAAGATTACGAGCGGCACCTGGAAAGGCTTTGCAGAATTTATAAATGCCCAAAGTAATCGAAACGTTACGACCACGAATAATGCGATACACCCATGATTCTGGCAAAATTTTACGCAAACCATTAACCATGATGTCTTCTTGCGGTACCGACAATACATAAGACGGTGAACGCTGCAGCATAGTCACTTTTTGTGCTTTATCTGTCATCGCGGGAACGAGTGTTACCGCCGTCGCGCCAGAGCCGATTACCACAACTTTTTTGTCTTGGTAGTCTAGGTTTTCAGGCCAAAACTGCGGATGTAGTACCTGACCTTTATAGTCGTCGCGGCCTTCAAAATCTGGCGTAAAGCCCTGATCGTAGTTGTAGTAACCGGTACAGCTAATGAAGAAACTACAAACGTACTGTTTTGTTTCGCCGGTGTCGCTTAGTTCAACATCGACAGTCCATTGAGCATCTTTGGTTGACCATGCAGCGCTTTTTACTTTATGGCTGTAACGAATATGGGGCTCGATATTATAATCTGCAGCGGCTTCGCGAATGTAATTGCGAATGTCTTCACCGTCGGCAATACCTTTGCGTTGCGTCCAAGGCTTAAATTCGTAGCCTAAGGTGAACATGTCGGAATCAGAACGAATGCCAGGGTAACGGAATAGATCCCAAGTACCACCAATCGCTGTTCGGCCTTCAAGGATAGCGAATGTCTTACCCGCGGCTTCTTTCTTTAGGTGACATGCTGTTCCGATACCGGACAAGCCAGCACCAATAATAAGTACGTCAAAATATTCTTTAGACATGGAAGGTTTCCTGGTATCGACGTTGTTTTTGTAATTTGAGAGGCGTTCGCGCTCATTACGAGTACTTTGTCGTAAAACCGCAAGAGTTAACAGGTGATCCCATGACAAAGTTAGGTGAAAGTTTGATATGAATCCATTCTTATGGCGGGGCTGTGTGATAGCGCCGCATCGCGATCGTCAGCCGTTTTATGGCTTAAATGGCTGTTTCGTTGGCCTTTAGTGTTACATTTTATAAGTTTAAATAGTTGCTTTGGATTCGCCGGTCTTTAACTATTAACTTATTGATTTTAAAGATATTTTAATATTGATTGGTTGTTTTTATAGGCTGCGTTTGACGGCCTTGCAGAACCTAGTATGGACTAATTTCGCTCGTTTTAACGGCGACAAATTCAAATGGCACAAGTACCAGTTAGTTACGACATTTATGGCAGTGTCCGAATCTGACAGCACTTGTCGTCACTCGACTCTGAACAAGCGTGTAGAATCTCACATTAGTTTGGCTAAGACTTTTTTGCCATTGCGAACGGCGACCCCTTCTGCCAATAGTCGGGTGCTCTGGCGTAGGGCCGCATCACTGTTCGCAGGGAAGGATATATTGCCTTGGGCATTAATGACGCGATGCCATGGGAGTTGGCTGTCTGCAGGTAATTGACTGAGAACTTTTCCCACCCAACGTGCTCGACCGGGATATCCCGCCATCGCTGCTAGACGTCCGTAGCTGGTAACACTGCCATAGGGGATAAGCGCCAGCGCTGCGTACAAGTGCTGTTCGGCAGTTAAGAAAGTATTTGATTGGTCTTGGGGCATGCGCGAATGAATCCATTGGGTAGTCGAGATCGGCCTCTCATACTACCCAATGACTGCGGAAACTACAGGCGTAAGCCGCCGTCAACTTCAACAACACGACCTGACATGTAATCGTTTTCCAATAGGAAAGCGACCGCATTAGCGATGTCTTCCGGTTGCCCCATGCGTTTTAATGGAATACCAGCGGTCATTTTTTCGAGGGCTTCTGGCTTCATGCTAGAAGTCATTTCAGTGGCGATAAAACCTGGAGCAATAGCGTTCGCGCGAATACCGTACCGAGCGAGTTCTTTAGCCCATGATACCGCCATGGTGGCTACACCCGCTTTGGCGGCAGAGTAGTTGGTTTGGCCCATATTCCCCGAGCGCGAAATGCTGGAAATATTGATGATACAGCCACCTTCACCGTGCTTAATCATGCGAATCGCTGCTTCACGACCACACAAAAACACACCGGTTAAGTTCACGTCGATGACTGCTTGCCATTGCGCCAGAGTCATTTTAGTAATTTCGCCATCCTTTACCTTAACCAGCAAACCATCGCGCAAAATACCGGCGTTATTGACTAATCCGTGCAAACCACCCATTTGGCCGATAATGGCATCGAAGGTTTCCTCAACCTGTTCCTCGTTGGCAACGTTACACAAGTATGTGCAGGCTTTACTACCGGCGGCTTCAACTTGGCGCTTGGTTTCATCCATGTGTTCTTGGCTTAGGTCGATGATCGCGATTTGAGCGCCTTTATGCGCTAAATATACGGCCATTGAGCGGCCAAGACCTTGGCCTCCTCCAGTAATTGCTACGACTTTATCTTGAAGGTTCATAGTCGAACTCCTTTGATACTTTAAGGCTGATAAATTAGGTTCTCCTCTATCTTTCTTGCCAAGTTTTTACCATTTTGAACTTGGACGTCGAAGCCGTCGCTTTGGTATGAGTAACGAATTGCAAAAAGAAAAGAAGGTGAGATAAGTAGAAGTGAAAACATTATAGGACAGAATCCCAAGAGACATCAGCGTAGAATTGATGGATTAACAGGAATGAGCGGGGGGAGTGTCGCCTTTGTGCGATCAGGTGCTGAGGAATGGAGTCGCTAATGATATGATGACGCCTTTATGACAGTGTAGATGGGTATGACCGACCTCGACAGCACAGACGATTATTATACCGTCGCACACCTTGCCACTGAATTTGGCATCACTCCTAGGGCCATTCGCCTGTACGAATCGAAAGGCTTGATCCGTTCTCGCCGAGTTGGTCGTGCTATGATTTATGATCATCGCCAGCGCGCCCGTCTAAAAATTGTATTGCGTTCTAAGCGCTTGGGTTTTTCTTTAGAAGCCACAAAAGCCTATCTTGATCTATACGATGCAGATCGTACCAACCCTGAGCGTCTATTAAGCATGATGCAGAAGTGTCGTCAGCGTTTGCACGAACTCGAAGCTCAGCGACGCGATCTCGAAGCAACTATTAATGAATTACGCGCGGTAGAGTTATCAGCGCAAGACGATTTGCGGCTACTGAATCTCGATCCTGAGGCCGAATTTCAAGCTTTTATGGCAGATCACTCCTAATACCTGACCTGTTCACCTCTATTTCCTTTCAAGTTATTCGTCGGTGCTAATCTGTCATTGGTGTGCATGATTTGCACCTTGCTCTCAGTTTTTCCTTAAGGTAACTTGAGTTACGTTAAGGTAACTTACCGGGATGGTGTCTCTAAACGAACCGTCTTCGAATGCAAATAACAAGAATTAGGAAGGCACTATGGCTTTACCTTTAGAAGGGATGACTGTTCTCGATTTGTCGCGCCTGTTACCCGGACCTATGTGCTCCATGCACTTACGCGATATGGGTGCTCGAGTGATCAAAGTGGAAGACACCAAAGCCGGTGACTACACCCGTTTTATGGGAATGCCGAAGGGCATGGTAAGCCCTGCATTTCATATTTTAAATCGTGGCAAAGAATCGATTAGCTTGGATATCAGCCATGCTGAAGGGCATGCCTTGCTCCTTCGTTTGGTCGAAAAAACCGATATTCTGCTCGAAAGCTTTCGCCCCGGCGTTATGACGCGTCTTGGTCTTTCGTATGAAGCCCTTAAGGCAATTAATCCAAAGATCGTCGTGTGTTCTATTTCTGGTTATGGCCAAACAGGTCCGTGGGCGGAAAAAGCTGGACATGACATGAACTACTGCGCGACAGCCGGTGTGTTGGAGCAAATGGGTGAAGCTCATGGCGCGCCTGTGTTAGGTAATTTTCAAATTGCCGATTTAGCGGGTGGATCACTCAGTGCCGCGATGGCGATTATGGCGGGAGTCGTTGGTAGCTTGCGTCATGGTGAAGGCAGTTATTTAGATATTTCGATGACGGACTGCACGTTTGCCCACAACGTTATCACAATGGCTAGCATGAATTTAATGGGCAAATCTTTGCCTCGTGGTCAAGACATGCTGACCGGTGCGCGCCCATGTTATTCCATTTATGCCACAGCTGATCACCAATATATGGCGGTTGGTGCATTGGAAGAAAAATTCTGGTTGCAAGTATGCGACGTACTGAATAAACCGCAGTGGAAAGCGCGTTATTTAGATATGGGAAACAAAGCAGAGGAATTACGTGCAGAAGTAGCTGCCGTCTTTGCATCTGAGCCGCAAGCGCATTGGCGCGACCTGTTCGCTGATGCGGATTGCTGCGTAACGCCAATATTGACCCCCCAAGCTGCGTTTGAGCACCCGCAATTGTTAGCACGAGAAATGGTGCAAGAATTAACCACCCCTAGTGGTCAGACCATTCGTTGCCCTGCGCCCTCAATTAAATATTCCGATAAAAAACATTTAGCTGATTCCGTTGGTCCAGAACAAGGCCAGCATACTCAGAATATCCTGCATGAAGTTCACTGCACAGCGACAGACATCGACCGTCTGTTGCTTAGTGGCGTTGCACGTCAGGCAGGTTACACAGCCCTTAAGGAGAGCAAATAATGATCCCTCGCAGTGTTTATACCGAAGAACATGACATGTTCCGCGACGCGGTACGTAAATTTATGCAGCGTGAAATTCAGCCAAATATTGATCAGTGGGAAGAAGACGGTCAAATCTCACGAGAAGCTTGGTTAAAAGCAGGCGAGGCCGGTATTTTATGTTCTCATATTCCTGAAGAATACGGCGGCGCTGGTGTTGATTTTCGTTACTCTGCTATTGCCATTGAAGAGCAAGGCTATGTGTTTGCGTCAGGCCCTGGTTTCTCTCTACATTCGGATATCGTCGCGCCTTATATTTTGCATTATGGTTCTGAAGAACAAAAAAAGAAGTGGCTGCCAAAGATGTGTACAGGGGAAGTCATTACCGCAATCGCTATGACTGAACCGGGTACCGGTTCAGACTTAGCGGGTGTTCGCACTAGTGCCACCGAAGATGGCGACGATTACATTATTAATGGTTCTAAAACCTTTATCACCAATGGTCAAATGGCTGATCTGTTTATTGTTGTTGCTAAAACGGATACATCAGCCGGTGCAAAAGGCGTTAGTTTGTTTTTAGTCGAAGCTGATCGCGCTGGTTTTGCTCGTGGTCAAAATCTGAAGAAAGTGGGTATGAAATCCCAAGATACTTCAGAGCTATTTTTTGACAATGTTCGTGTTCCTAAAAGTAATTTATTAGGTCAGAAAAACGCTGGCTTCATTTATTTAATGCAAGAACTAGCACAAGAACGTTTGAGTGTTGCCATCATTGGTGCCGCCGTTGCGAAAGCTTGTTACGACGAAACAGTTAAATACGTGAAAGAGCGTAAAGCATTCGGTAAACCGATTGCAGCCTTCCAAAATACTCGTTTTAAATTAGCCGAAATCCGCACAGAACTTGCCGTTACGCAAACGTATGTAGACCGTTGTTTAGAGTTGCATTGCGAGAAAAAACTCAGCATTGATGCGGCCGCTTCGGTGAAACTCTGGGCTACTGAAGCTCAATGTCGCATTGTTGATGAATGTGTACAGTTACACGGTGGTTACGGCTATATGTGGGAATACCCAGTCGCTCGTGCCTATGCCGATTCTCGTGTGCAGCGCATTTACGCAGGCACATCAGAAATTATGAAAGAAATTATTTCTCGTACTATTTAATACAGGGTAAGGATCATGACTGAAGCCTATATTTTTGATGCCGTTCGTACCCCTCGTGGTCGCGGTAAAAAAGACGGTAGTTTGCACAGTGTAACCCCTGTGAATTTAATGTCGGGTTTATTGCGTGAATTACAAAAGCGTAATGATCTCGATACATCAAAATTAGATGATGTTGTTTTGGGGTGCGTCGAACCCGTAATGGAACAAGGTGCTGATATTGCTCGCACCGCCGTACTGATGGCCGACTACGCGCAAACCGTTGCGGGTACCGTGGTGAGCCGTTTTTGTGCTTCGGGCTTAGAAGCCGTGAACATGGCTGCAGCTAAAGTCAAAGCGGGCGAAGCACAGATGACGATTGGTGGCGGCGTTGAATGTATGTCGCGTATTCCTATGGGATCAGGCGGTGGTGCGTATTACACCGATCCATCGGTAACCAATAAATTATCATTTGTACCACAAGGTATTTCTGCTGATTTAATTGCCACTATGCACGGTTTTTCGCGCGCCGATGTGGATGCCTATGCAGTAGAGTCACAGCGTCGTGCTAAGCACGCTTGGGATAACGGATTTTTCGCTAAATCAGTTGTACCAGTAAAAGATCAGCTTGGTTTTACCTTATTGGATCGTGATGAACATATGCGTCCAGGAGCTACGGTCGAGGGTTTAGGTAAACTAAATGCATCGTTTGAAATGCATGGTGGACTAGGTTTCGACGCGATTGCGCAACAGGTTTATCCACAGGTTGAGCGCATTAATCACGTTCATCATGCCGGTAACTCATCGGGTATTGTTGACGGTGCTTCGGCGGTATTAATCGGTACTCGCGAAATGGGTGCTGCGTTAGGTTTAACTCCACGTGCGCGCATTGTTGCAGCGGCTTCGGTTGGTTCTGAACCAACCATTATGTTAACCGGCCCAGCGCCAAGTGCTCGTAAGGCATTAGCCAATGCACGTATGCAGGCTTCGGATATCGACTTGTGGGAATTAAACGAAGCGTTTGCCTCGGTGGTGATGCTGTTTATGAAAGAAATGGGCATCGACCATAGTCGTATCAATGTGAATGGCGGCGCGATTGCGATGGGCCATCCGCTCGGTGCAACAGGTGCCATGATTTTAGGTACAGTGCTGGATGAACTCGAACGCACGAATAAACGCACTGCACTGATTAATTTATGTGTTGGTGGTGGTATGGGTACAGCAACGATTATCGAACGCGTTTAATTCTTTGCTAACGACTGCAAACCATCGACGGGAGAAACGGGATGGCGAATACAATGTTTACTCATGAGATCGACGATCAAGGTATCGTGGTTTTAACATGGAATGATCAAAGCGCGCCGGTGAATTCATTGGCGCAAGCGGCTGTGGCTGGCTTTGCTGAAGTGCTGGAAAGCTTGTTGGTTAATGATGCGGTAAAAGGCATTGTTCTGACATCTGGCAAGAGCGATTTTATTGTTGGGGCTAACCTGCATGAAATTCAAACCATGCCACAAGATCCAGCAACGATTATGGGCTTTATCCGTAAATTGCATGTGTTAATGCGCCGCATGGAAACGGCTGGTAAGCCGGTTGTAGCTGCTTTAAATGGCACAGCACTGGGCGGTGGTATGGAAATCGCGCTGGCCTGCCATCAACGTATCGCAGCAGATAACAGCAAAGCGCGTTTCGGTTTTCCCGAAGTGAATTTGGGTTTACTGCCGGGGGGCGGCGGTACACAACGCTTAGCGCGTTTATTAGGTATTCAAGCAGCGATGCCGTGGTTGTTACAAGCCACGCAAGCTAAGCCTGCTGAAGCCTTAGTTGCCGGTTTGATTCATGCCGTTGTTCCTGCAGATCAGCTGATCAGTGCAGCGAAAGAATGGGCATTAAATAACCCTAAAGCGATACAGCCTTGGGATGATAAAAAATTCCGCTTACCCGGTGGTGAAGTGCAATCGGCTAAAGCCGCACAAGCATTTATGGGTGCGGAGGCAATGTTGCGTAAAAAGACTCAAGGTAATTACCTTGCGCCACAGGCGATTCTGCAAACCTTATTTGAAGGTTGCCAATTGCCTATTGATGCGGCTTTAGAAATTGAAGCGAAATACTTCACTGAATTGCTATTAAGCGATCAGGCGAAAGCTATGATTCGTACTTTCTTTGTTGCATTACAAGATGCCAATAAACTGAAAAATCGTCCAAAAGACGTTGAGAAAAAGCAGTTTAAGAAAGTCGGTATTTTAGGCGCTGGCATGATGGGCGCTGGTATTGCTTACTCATCAACGCTGAGTGGTATGGATGTGGTATTGCTTGATACTAAGCAAGAAGCAGCTGATCGTGGGAAAGCTTACTCTGAAGGCATTTTAAAGAAGCGTGTAACACGCGGAAAAATGACCCAAGAAAAGGCGGATGCACAACTAGGCCGAATTCTCGCAACCACGGATTTTAATGATCTTGCCGGTTGCGACTTAGTGATTGAAGCCGTGTTTGAAGATCGTACGATTAAAGCCGATGTCACGGCTAAGGCAGAAGCTGTTATTGGTAGCGATGCCATTTTCGCCTCAAATACCTCAACCTTGCCGATTACTGGTTTAGCGCAAGCGAGTCAGCGACCTGAGCAATTTATTGGCCTACATTTCTTCTCGCCGGTGGATAAAATGCCGTTGGTCGAAATTATTATGGGCGAGCAAACATCGCAGCATACTTTAGCTTGGGCATTGGATTACGTGCAGCAATTGCGTAAAACCCCAATCGTTGTAAACGACAGTCGTGGCTTTTATACCTCACGAGTCTTCAGTACCTATGTGATGGAAGGCATGGCGTTATTGAAAGAGGGGGTTGCCCCAGCATTGATTGAAAATGCGGGTAAAAAAGCTGGTATGCCGGTTGGCCCATTAGCGCTAAGCGACGAAGTCACTTTAGAGTTAATGAACCGCATTGGTACTCAAACGCGCAAAGATTTGGGCGATGCCTATGTTGCTCATCCTGCCGATGAAGTCGTTAAATATATGGTCGAAGAGGCTGACCGTATTGGTAAACGGACAGGTAAAGGCTTTTATGATTATCCGGCTACCGATGATAAAACAGCGAAAAAAATGCTGTGGAGCGGTTTAGCAGAGCGATTCCCTCTGGCGGTTACACAGCCTGATGCGGATTATGTGGTAAAGCGTTTACTGCATGTTCAAGCCGTAGAAACTTTACGTTGTGTCTCTGAGGGTGTGATTACTCGTGCCCATGAAGTTGATATCGGTTCTATTTTTGGTTGGGGATTTGCCCCTCATACTGGCGGTACGATTTCATACGTAGAAACAATCATTGGCATGGATCGCTTTATTGCCGAAGCGAATGAGTTAGCGGATGCCGTTGGCGAACGTTATCGCGTACCTGCTAATGTGATTGAGAAAGCGGCAGCAGGTTCGTCGTTCTATTGATCTCGAAGGTTCTGAGTCTGCTAGGATTTCCCTGATTCTAGTGGATGATGAAACAAAGCCCAGTATTTTGGTACTGGGCTTTTTTCGTTTCTAGCGGTCTAGCGCGTGATGCTTAATTCATTTTGATATCAGCAGCTAAGTCAGCAACACCAGCTTCTTTTAGCAGCGAATCGACTAGCGGAGCCATAGCACGATGCTTCAGTGCGCTATCAACCAGAGCTTCAGGCAAGCTTTGACTACCTTCGGCGTTGGCGTTCAAAATGCCTGTGCTGCCTCTCTCACCAAAGCCAGTCATACCATCAATAGAAATGATTTTCATACCATCAATGTTTTCTAGCGGTTTAACGCTTTCACGAATAATCATTGGTAAATGTTCGTGCAGACTCAGTACGCGTTTAAGCGCAATTTGAGCTTCGCTTAGGCTATTTAATGCTTCGTTCATCAATTGCTGACCTTCAGCATCAACCTTGTATTTTTCGCGATCTGCTTCAACGCGTGCGCGAATGGCATCGGCTTCAGCATGAGCCTGCATGCGTAGAGCTTCGGCTTTATCTTCAGCCGCCATTTTTTCGGCTTCAGCCGATACACGTACACTGGTTGCTTGGCGTTCTGCTTCTTTACGCGCTTCAATCAACTCAATTTCTTTTTCACGCTCAGCAATTTCAACTTGCTTAGCCGTGGTTACTTTTTCTTCGGCACGCACGGCTTCAGAGCGAGCAACGTTTGCCTCTTGATCGGCTAGTGATTGCTCTTTTGATTTTTGTGCAACAGCAATCGCACGTTCTTGTTCGGCAATTTCTAGTGATTTTTGCTTTTCAATTTCGCGTTCGGCCAACATACGTTCGCGTTCGATTTCTTGTTCGCGCAGGCGGCGTTCTTTTTCAATTTCTAGTAGGCGTGTTGACTGCTCAGCGGCAATGCGTGATACATCGACTTCACGCTTAGCTTCAATTTCAGCCTGCATCGCCGTACGTTCTTTATCGGCTTTTTCTTTAGCGATATCGGCTTGTTGTTGGGCTTCGCGGTTTTCAACTTCGCGCTCTTGTTCCATTTTGGCGTAGCGCATTTCACGTTCAATATCTAACCGTTGACGTTCGGCATCAAGGTTTTTCATTTCAATAAGAACGCGTGTTTCTTGTTCGACATCATTCACTTCTTTACGACGTGCTTCAATGGAGCGCGTCATACGTGCCAGACCTTCAGCATCGAAGACGTTATCTTGTTGGAAGAACTGACGCGGGGTTTGATCTAAACCGGTTAACGAAACGGATTCTAATTCCAAACCGTTTTTCAATAAGTCTTCACTCACCACTTGTTGAACTTTTTGTACAAACTGACTGCGCTGTTCGTGTAATTCTGCCATTTCCATTTCGGCGGCAACTGAACGCAGCGCATCAACAAACTTACCTTCGATCATGTCTTTTAACGCTTCAGGATCGAGAGTGCGCGTGCCTAAGGTTTGTGCAGCGTTGGCGATGGCATCATTTTCGGGTTTAACACGCAGATAAAATTCAGCCAGTACGTCAACTCGCATGCGGTCTTTAGTGATCAGCGCTTGATGTTCTTTACGTGAAACCGCTAGGCGTAGGGTGTTCATGTTAACTGGGATTATTTCGTGTAATACCGGCAGCACCATGGCCCCACCGTTCATAATGATTTTTTGTCCGCCCATACCGGTACGCACAAAAGAACGTTCTTTTGAGGCGCGGGTATATAGCCGCGCGAAGATCAGGCCAACGACCATCAATGCGATAAATAGCATCGCAGCGAAGAATAAAATTGCAGGTAAATTGTTCATCAGGACTCCATATCCTTAATTTATAGAAATTTTTTAGTTTATTTTAAATTCGGATTAGTTGGGGCAATGACACTAAAGATAGCGCCACGCTCTTCAACGAGTAAAACTTTATCGCCTTGCTTAAAAATATTATCGTCGATTGGCTCTACCATCACGTAATGGCTAGTACCAAAGCGATCGCTAAAGCGTGCTTCTGCCGCAGAGCCAAGACGAGCTTCGCCTACGGTGATGACAGCGATATGACCGACAAAACTGTTGGATGAAATCGACTCAGTTTCATCTTTAAATACCACCTTAGCCAAAATGCCTGTGCTGGTTCTTAGCACAGGTAAAGATCCCATAAAGGCGAGTGGCGCAGCGATAATAGCGGGTAGGGTAAATCCAAGCGTATTATCGAGGGCTAATTGTAGTGCCAGGCCAATAAGACTAAACGCTGCTAAAAATACCACCAATAAAATCAGCATAGGTACTTGGCCAAAGCGTATCCAGCCAAGTAGGTTACTTAAAGCGCCGCCGCTCGATCCGCTGCCATCCATATCAGCATCAATATCAATATCGGGTAGCAGGCTATCCAGCGCTTGTGACATTCCCAAGCCAATTAAGGTTAACGCTCCTTCCATTACCGCAATAATCAGCATTAACATGAGTGCAATGCTGAATGGCATATTGTTATCGGCGAACAAAAATTCCATCTAAGGTTTTACCTCAGATTTCGCTTTCGCTAAGCGCTCTTGAATGCGATTGTTGCGCGCTAGTGTTTCTAGTTCAGCCAGTTTTGCTGCGTCGGCATTGGAGCTAACACCCGGCGCACCGGCGTTATTCATAATGCGATTAAATGCACTGGTTGCATTCTCGACTTTATCAGCCGCATTAGATGTTGGTGCACCATTGCTATCAGTGCCCGATTGAGCGCTGTGTTTGGCTGCTTTAACGTATTCATCCACCATGCTTTGCATTTCACGTTTCTTGGCTTGCAGCGCTTGAATGTATGAATTGAGTTCAATGATCTCAGCGTCGGCATCGGCAATGGATTTTTCGACCACAGGAATCATGGCTTCAATATCCATTTGGCGCGCGATTGCTGCTTCAGCTAAGTCATCGCGGCCAGCGTTTATGGCAACGTCGATTTGATCTTGTAGCTCAGCATGCTTGGCGTTGTCGTTATTTAAACCCTTGGTGCTTAAATAGCGTGCGGCTTCGACTTTTCCAAGTTGTTGGCGCACATCCGACATTGCGTCATCGATCTCACGGATGGTTTGTTCCATCACCATTTGTGGCGCAACATTTTCTAATGAATCGACCAAGGTATTTGCTGATGCTGAAATCAGGCGGCCAATACGAGTGATATATCCTTCAGCCATGACTTACTCCTTTCTTATTGGTGTTTGCAATTGTGCAATCAGATGCCGAATACGCTCGGCACGTGGGGTAATATTTTCAGCGTTAGCCAGTTGTGCAGTTTGTGATTGCAAGAAGCTGGGTAATAAGCGCGCTATTAAATTTTCGCTCACGGGCAGTAAGCGTTGTTCCAGTTGTGACACAAACTGATCATTCTTGTCAGTTGCTTGCACCGCAGCCGCGGCTTCGTCGATGAAATCTAAAATACCATCAACGATGTCGCTACGGGTGTCTGGGATGTCTTTGCTCAGAGCGCGATAGGGTGCAACAGCATCACTGGCGCATAGATAGGCACGGGTGAAAGACTGAGTGCCTATCTGCTCGCGCGTCATACGAATCAGCTCACGAACCTTCTCGCTTTGCGTGACGGCCCCGTTCTGTTCGATGTGCATCAGATAGTCGTAGTCTTCTGCTGAAAGTCGTACGCTAATGGATTGTGACTTGTTGAGCATGCTCGTTCTCCGTGTCTGAATACAAATGTATACAGCGATTTAAGCAGGGTCAACAATTTTGTTGCAGGTAATAAAAAAGCGCTCAATGGTGAGCGCTTTTGTGGTGCAAGTAGGGCTTAGAGTATCAAGCGGTTTGTGCCTCGGTCTTGCTGCCTACTTTGTTTTCTTGCGGGTTGGAGTATTGCAGTTCTTTTGCATTCAGGCGGCTGAATTTAAGCGAAGCAAAGTCTTTAAAGAAGTTTTGGTTTAACTTCCACGGGCCTTTAGTGCCTTGTTGCGGTAATTGATCTTTCACTCGGGCAATGTAACCCGAACTCATGTCGATAAAAGATAACCGTCCAATCGTGCTGTCAGTATTGACGGGAACAACCTGTTTTTTGCCCGTTTTATCCATATGTTTGAGCAAGCGGCAAACCCAATCACCAATGAGATCGGATTTTAATGTCCACGACGAGTTGGTGTAGCCAAATACCATTGCCATATTAGGGATGCCTTCGAACAGCACGCCGCGATAACTCATTTTATCGGTGAAGTTAAAATCTTTGTTATCGAGGGTTAACTTAATACCGCCAAACATTTTTACGTTCAAACCCGTCGCGGTGATAATAATATCGGCTGCTAATTCTTTGCCAGATTTCAGTAAAATCCCATTTTCGGTAAAACGATCAATGCTGTCTGTGACGACATCGGCTTTACCTTTGCTAATAGATTTATACAAATCTCCGCCAGGTACAGCACATAAACGTTGATCCCAAGGAGCATATTTGGGGGTAAAATGGCTCATGTCGAAATCTTCAGGCAACATCTTTTTATTGAAGCCGTAGATGAATTTTCGAGCACGCTCAGGGAAGCGCTTGCAATAATTAAAGAAAGCCATTGAAAGCAATACGTTGCGGCTGCGAATAATGCTATATACCCAAGTTTCTGGCAGGTATTTGCGCAAGCTGACAGCAAAGTTATCTTCTGCAGGTACTGGCAAAATATAGCTAGGTGAACGTTGTAGCATAGTGATTTTTTCTACAGCGCGCGCCATTGATGGAATCAATGTAACAGCGGTTGCACCGCTACCAATGACGACCACTTTTTTGCCAGCGTAGTCTAGATTTTCTGGCCAATGTTGTGGATGAATAACTTGGCCTTTAAAGTCGTCGCGTCCGGCGAATTCAGGTGTAAATCCTTTTTCATAATCATAGTAACCAGTACAGCTAACGACGAACCCTGCACTGTATTGACGACATTCACCGGTATTGGATATTTCCACATCGACGATCCAACGCGCGGTGTTGCTGTCCCAGTTTACCTTTTTAACGGAATGACTATAACGTACATGGGAAGTCACGTTGTTTTCTTCAGCGGCTTCACGAATGTAGTTGCAGATATCGCCTCCGGCGGCAATACCCTTGCTCGAGGTCCAAGGCTTAAAGTTATAGCCCAAGGTGAACATATCAGAATCAGAGCGAATACCAGGATAGCGGAATAAATCCCAAGTGCCGCCGATGGCATCACGGCCTTCTAATATTGCGTAAGTTTTATTCGGACACTTTTGACTGAGGTGGCAAGCGGTACCAATACCAGACAAACCTGCACCTATGATCAATACATCGAAGTGTTCAATAGACATGGGGAAATCCTCAATAAACAAACAACATCAGCCTTACAGATCTGGAGTAGGGACTGGGCTGAAATAGTTTAAGCCGTTACGTTTTGTTCTGTTTGGCTTAATAAGTCTTAATGTGAACTATCCCGTTCTGTGCGCTTTTTGAACAGGTCATCGAGGGACAAACTACTTTTGCGTTGGCCTAAAACTACCTTATTTGAGTTTTTCATGGCCGAATATGTATGTTTCTGGCCGTGAAAGTCAATGTACCTTGTATTGCCATAATTTGCCCCCAAATAAAGACTTACATTGGCGTTCCCCTTTCATCGGCGACCCGTGACTCCATTGAGTTAATTAGGAGGCCTTGTGCCACTTCTCTTTATATTTATTATCGTTCCTCTTGCCGAGCTGGCCGTGTTAATCAAGGTTGGTAGTTATATTGGCATTTTATGGACCTTCGCACTTATTCTGCTAACGGCGACGATTGGCGTCAGTATTCTGCGCGTGCAAGGGCTATCTACCCTGATGCGAGCTAGTCAAAAATTGCAGGACGGAGGCTTGCCGGCAAAAGAGTTAGCCGAAGGGTTTTTATTAGCTTTGGCTGGAGCCTTGCTGTTGACCCCAGGTTTGATTACTGATGCTTGCGGCTTTATGTTGCTAGTGCCGACATTGCGTGGTCGTCTTGCTGGCTCTGTGTTGAAACGTTTTAAACCGACCATGACCATGGGCAGCATGAATGGCGGCAGCCCTTTTGAGCGCCCGATCAATCCTGCGGATCCTCGTGTTCACCGCGATCAAGGTGGTCACGACATTATCGATGGCGAGTACCGCCGTGAAGACTAAATAAAGCAATTTTTTTATGCTTAAGGTGTTGAAATCGGATTCGGCACCCCAATAAAGACATCACACAGTTTGAAGCAAGGCTCAATGTCGGAATTATCCCCTTGATACTTGCTTCTATCATCAGCAAAAACATGCTTTTACATTGGAGAGACCTTCAAATGAAAATCCGTCCTTTACACGATCGCGTCGTGGTTCGTCGCAAGGAAGAAGAGCAAACTACTGCTGGCGGTATCCTGTTACCAGGTGCTGCGGCTGAAAAGCCTAATCAGGGTGAAGTGGTTGCTGTCGGTACTGGCCGCGTTTTGACGAATGGCGATGTGCAAGCACTCGCTGTGAAAGTGGGTGACACCGTTGTATTCGGTAAGTACTCAGGTTCGAACACCATCAAGATTAGTGGTGAAGAATTGTTGATTCTTAACGAGAGCGACATCTACGGCGTAATCGAAGCGTAATTTTCATCAGCTTTGATTCATTCATCTAACTTAATTCTGAAGGAACATTTTTCATGGCAGCTAAAGAAGTAAAATTCGGTAATGAAGCACGCTCAGCAATGCTGAACGGTGTGAACATTCTTGCTAACGCAGTAAAAGTAACCTTAGGCCCTAAAGGTCGTAACGTTGTTCTAGATAAATCATTTGGTTCACCAACCATCACTAAAGATGGTGTATCGGTAGCGCGTGAAATCGAACTGGAAGACAAGTTCGAAAACATGGGCGCACAAATGGTTAAGGAAGTTGCTTCTCAAGCAAACGATCAAGCCGGTGACGGTACCACGACTGCAACTGTATTAGCTCAAGCCATTGTTAACGAAGGCCTGAAGTCAGTTGCTGCGGGCATGAACCCAATGGATCTGAAGCGCGGTATTGATAAAGCGACTGCCGCGGTTGTGGAAGCATTGAAAGCACAAGCTCAACCTTGTACTGATTCAAAAGCGATTGCTCAAGTAGGTACTATCTCTGCTAACTCAGACGAAACTGTGGGTCAGATGATTGCTGAAGCGATGGCTAAAGTAGGCACTGAAGGCGTTATTACGGTTGAAGAAGGTAAAGGCTTAAACGACGAGTTAGAAGTTGTTGAAGGCATGCAGTTCGACCGTGGTTTCTTGTCTCCTTACTTCATTAACAACCAAGAAAAAATGGTTGCTGAGTTAGAAAACCCAGTAATTCTATTGGTTGATAAAAAGATTGATAACCTACAAGAACTGATTCCAGTATTGGAGGCCGTTGCTAAGTCAGGCCGTCCTTTATTGATCGTTGCTGAAGATGTTGAAGGCCAAGCCTTGGCAACTTTGGTTGTTAACAACCTGCGTGGCACATTTAAAGTCGCGGCAGTGAAAGCACCGGGATTCGGTGATCGTCGTAAAGCCATGCTGCAAGATATCGCGGTACTAACACGCGGTCAGGTTATTTCTGAAGAAGTGGGTATGTCTTTAGAAACGACCACTATCGATATGCTGGGTACGGCTAAGAAAGTGGTTATCAGCAAAGAAAACACAGTCATCGTTGACGGTGCTGGTACTGAGCAAGACGTTAAAGGTCGTGTTGAGCAGATCCGTGCAGAAATGGAAGCATCGACGTCTGATTACGATAAAGAAAAACTGCAAGAGCGTGTAGCTAAGCTTGCTGGCGGCGTTGCCGTTATCAAAGTGGGTGCCGGTTCTGAAGTTGAAATGAAAGAGAAAAAAGACCGTGTTGACGATGCATTGAATGCGACTCGCGCAGCGGTTGAAGAAGGCGTTGTTGCGGGTGGTGGTGTTGCTCTTGTGCGCGCCTTAACTCAAGTACAAGTGGTTGGCGATAACGAAGATCAAAATGTAGGTATTGCTTTGGCATTGCGTGCGATGGAAGCACCGATTCGTCAAATCGCAGCTAACGCTGGTGCAGAAGGTTCTGTTGTTGTTGATAAAGTGAAGGCCGGTTCAGGTGCTTTCGGCTTCAACGCAGCAACGGGTGAATACGGCGACATGATCGAGATGGGTATTCTTGATCCTGCGAAAGTAACTCGTACCTCTCTGCAAGCAGCAGCATCTATTGCTGGCTTGATGATCACCACCGAAGCGATGGTTTCTGAGATTCCAAAAGACAGCGGTGCTGGTGATATGGGCGGCATGGGTGGTATGGGCGGAATGGGTGGTATGGGCGGCATGATGTAATGCCTCCTGCCTGAGTATGTAGAATGCTCAGGCAACCCTGTTAGCTAATACGGAAAAAACATGGCTGCTTAACCGCGCAGCGTGTAAAACCGGCCTCACAAGGGCCGGTTTTTTTATGGCTTTATTCAAATTGCCATTCTGTATAAGGCACATAAATATTTTTCATCACATCCGCATACTCAGGTGAAGCCAAAATAGTTGCTTGAGCTTCAGTGATCATTTGATCCGTTTTATTACCTTGCCCACCGAGCGGCAGAATTGCATGAACATCGTAGGTACGATAGAGCTGTCTGTGAATGTTGGTTAGATGCAGTTCTTTCAAAACAACATCGGTTACTTCTCCAGAAAAAATATAGCCATCGATACGTCCACTATTTAATTTTTTAAGTGCCCCATCAACTGAAAAAATGCCTTCTACGGGAAAATTAAAAAGGTCCATATGGGCGGCATCCGTTGCTATGTTGTAGGCCGATAAATTATCAATATCAATCGGTCTATCTTTGCGCGTATAAAGAACGAAATTAACTTGAGTGATCACAGCTGTGGAGTAATCAAATCCTAGCTCAGAATTGCTTTTATAAGGGTTTTTGATTAAAGGAAAATGAAAGTCCGCTTGTTTGCTAATGACATTCAATATTGAACGCTTAAACGGATAATATTCAACGCTAATGTCGTTACTGAGTACTTCTCCCCATAAATATACTAGACCGAGAAATTCGCTCGGTTTATCTCTGGTATCGAGCATTATATCTGGCAGGCTGGCTTTAAAAGAGTCGGCATGTAGCGAAGTTAAAGATGTACAGAAAAAGCCAAAGCTTAGAATGATGAGTATTTTACTCAAAGACGGCATAGAGACCTCAATTAATACAACTACACGAGTAGTTAACTAGGACGCACGCAATGGACTTCCAGTCGCGCTACGGTCTCTTCAGACGGTCCACTTTTTTAGCCATTTAGGCTCTTATTTACAAGCTTGAAGATAGCCAGCGGGGGGATTAAAAGCAAGTTTTGACCCACTTTTTGTACGTTTTTTACACAATCTTGTGAGAGATTTCTGCTTTTTATGGGATGTATCTAGTTAAACTGCCATTCGTTATATGGACTATAAAGTTTTTTCGCGACTTCCTCATACTCTGGTGAGGCTGTGATGATGGCTTGTGCTTCTGAGATCATTTGATCGGTTTTATTGCCTTGACCGCCGAGTGGCAAAATTGCATGGACATCATAGATGCGATAGAGCTGCCGATGGATGTTCGTTAGACGTAGTTGTTTGAGAGCATTATCAGTGAGGTCCTCTGAAAAAATATAACCATCTATTCGCCCACTATTTAATTTTTTAAGTGCGCCGTCGATGGAGAAGATGCCTTCTACTGGAAAATTGAAAAGATCAGTATGGGAAGCATCCGTCGCTATCTTGTAGGCGGATAAATTGTCTACATCGATAGGATGATCCTTTCGGGTATATAAAACGAAATTCACTTGAGTTATCACAGCACTGGAGTAATCAAATCCTAGCTCAGAATTACTTTTATAAGGGTTTTTGATTAAAGGAAAATGAAAGTCGGCCTGCTTACTAATGATGTTTAATACTGAGCGTTTAAAAGGATAGTAGTCAATATTAATATCGTTATTAAGTACTTTGCCCCATAGATATACGACATCAAGAAATTCACTTGGGTTGCCTTTCTTATCTAGCATCATCTCGGGCAGGCTAGCCTTAAATGTATCGGCATGCACTGGATTTAAAGTCGTACAAAAAATACTAAAGCTTAAAATGGTGAGTGCTTTACTCAGAAATGTCATACAGACCTCAATTAATACAACTACGTCGGTAGTTAACTAGGACGCGCGCAATGGACATCCAGTCGCGCTGCGGTCTCTGTAGACGGTCCACCAAAGCCATTTCGGCTTTATTTACACGCTTGAAGATAGTCACCGTCAGTCGTAAAGGCAAGCTCCTGTTTTCTTTCTGTACATTTTTTACACAAAGCTGTAAGAGATCTTTGTTTTATATGTATTAAAAAGGCCGCATAAGCGGCCTTTTATAGCAAAATTGTAGTTATGCCTTTAGCAAGGTTAGGGCTGTGGCAGGAATCTGATCTTGAATATAGGCCATGGCTAACATCTGTAAAAAGTAGCTGCGATCCACTTGTAATGGGTTCACTTCATTTAAGGTGATGCCGTTATCTATATATAGCTCTTGCAGCTTAGTGACGTAATCGTTACCAGGCTCCATAACGAGAGCGGCAGCACCGACATCCGGTTTAACCCTATCGGCAAGCTCTGAAGGTAAGTTAATGGCGAACACGACAGGCGTTTCATCTTTTTGAAAATAGATATTACGCGCGCGAGTCTTCTGTTCTGCCCAGTAATAGGCCAGTTCTTTGCTTTGCGTAATAAACACAGGATCTTTGCTTTCAAACTGACGACCACCTATGGTTCCCAGTGTTTGTTGGGTGCGGTTTAAAAACTCGCTATCGCCACCACCGATTAATCCATCGGCAACAATGGCATCGACCAGCCCAGATGCCGTCCCGTGATACCAGATACCATCGCTAGCGATACCATTAACACTTAATTTTGTGCTGATGTCAGATAAATAGTCAGGTGTATGCTTTTCTGTCATGGGTAAATTTCCGCTATCTGTGGCCATTACTGAGATGGCATTTACAATGGACGCCATTGTACCAGAAAGGTTTTAGCCTTTCCGCTGTAGGTGACGACTGAAAAGTGCGTAGGTGGCAAGATAGAGAATTGAGCAGAGCAAACCAATGGCCGTGCCTAACGCCACTCCAACCGTTGAATAGGTATAGCCGATGGTCAGTACGTAAATTACCAAAGCACCCATTCCATCGGGGTAATGGCGAATTGTGCTAGCTAGCATAGGCGCACCAAAACTGATGTGCAAAATCAGCATTAGGGGAAAGAAGCTGATCGGAAAGGCAGCCAATAAGCCGGCCTGTGTAGGGCTGAGTAAGCTCGCTAAACCAGTAACTAGTAATACCGCCGCGGTTGCAACGGCCGCACGAAACAATAGGGTAAACCAAGATTTTAGCCATACCCCTTGTCTTGGTTTAACAATTGATGCCGCAGGAATTTGCTTAAACCATAGGCGAAACAGAATAATTGCTGCAACGACTGCGGCTAAATTGACTTCACGTTCACTTGGAAGAAATTGCAGCACCCAAGCACTGACGATAAAAGCGCCTAAGCTCACAACCAGTACAAGAGGTAGATATTTAACACTTGGAAAGCGTGTCATTGTCCACCAATAAGCGCCAGCCAAGCATAGAGATGATGTTAATCCACCTAAGCTGTGAATAGATGCAATGGCAGCAAAATCAGCGCCTTGCTCCATGCCAATAAAATACAGGGATATGGCACTGCCTAATGGAAAACCAGACATTAGTCCCGCCAACTTAGGCCCGCTGCGGCTAGCAATCCAACTTAATAGCAATACCGTTGAAAACGTAACCAGTATTTTGGCGGTTAATAACACTAGATGCCCTCTTAATATCAACAATAAAGTAACAGCGGTGATGGTATATCAGAAGGATCTCAGGCCTGTAATACCAATTTGGAAAAACGCTGAATTAATCAGGGGGTGCCTAGGTTATAGTTATACTTTGTTCCTCACTTAGTATTTATTGTTGTTATGTCGGTGAAAAAATTATTAGTTGTAGGATACGTTTGGCCGGAGCCCAACTCCTCTGCAGCGGGTAGTCGCATGCTGCAGCTTATTGCCTGCTTTCAAAGCGCAGGCTATCAAGTTACTTATGCATCTGCGGCAGATATCAGCCCACATGCTATCGACTTAGCGTCGATTAATGTCTGCCAGAAAAGCATTGTTTTAAATTGCAGTTCGTTCGATCAATGGGTGGCAGAAGTGCAACCAGATGTCGTGCTTTATGATCGTTTTATGATGGAAGAGCAGTTTGGTTGGCGTGTCAGTAGGGCATGCCCGCATGCCCTTCAAGTTCTCGATATGGAGGATGTCCATTGTCTGCGTCATGCTCGCCATGAAGCCGTTAAACAGGGAGAAATTTTTGACGGTGTTGCTGCACCTATGTCCGACATTGCGCTGCGCGAGGTTGCCTCCATATTGCGTTGCGATATCACACTGGTTATTTCTGAGTACGAGATGGAATGGTTGCAGAGCACCTTTGCCATTCCTGCGCAACTCTTGCACTACTCACCCTTTATGATCGAACACGTCGTGCCAGAGCTGCAGCCTAGCTTTGAGCAACGCCAGCATTTTATCGCTATTGGTAACTTTCGCCATGCGCCCAACTGGGACGCGGTATTGCAGTTAAAGCAATGTTGGCCTGCTATTCGCGCTCAGTTACCTCAAGTTGAGCTGCATATTTACGGAGCTTATCCACCCCCAAAAGCCACGCAGTTACATAATACAAAACAAGGCTTTATGGTGAAGGGGTGGTGTGATGATGCCTTTGACGTCATAAAGCACGCCCGAGTGATGCTAGCTCCCTTGCGTTTCGGAGCAGGTTTAAAAGGTAAATTATTGGACGCGGCTCAGTGTCAAACTCCCGCAATTACTAGCTCTATCGGTGCCGAAGGCATGTATGGTGATCTTGAGGCCATGGCTAAAATTTGCGACACCGAGTCTGAGTTTATCGCCCAAGCGGTATCTTTGTATCAATCTAAGCCACAGTGGCAGTTGTTGAGTGAAGCCGGTGCTCAGCTCATACCCAAGCGCTTTTCGATGGATTATCATTGTCCGCTGTTGATAGAGCTCATAACTAGAGTGCAGCAACAATTAGAACAACACCGTCGTACAAATTTTTACGGCGCCATGCTACGGCATCACAGCATGAGGAGTACCCAATATATGGGCCAGTGGATTGAAGTGAAAAATCGACTCCAAGAATATTGCAAATAGAATGAAAACGTCACAAAAAGCACTGGTTGGCTTATCGGTCAGTGGTCTTGTCACATTAGCACCATTCTTGTTGATGGTATTATCTTACGCTATGGCGGATATTGCCGGTTGCGAGCTTGCTGCCATCGGTGTTTCGCCTTGCAAGGTTGCCGGTGTTGAAGTGGGCGAGCTACTTTATAGCGTTTCAGTTATGGGTTGGCTTTTTTTAGTTATCTTGCCGATCGGCACGTTACTCATCCCTTTGTGTCTCTTATGGTGGTTATTTGCCAATCGTAAGGAACGCATTCCCGAGCCCCGCGGTCGAAGTCACTTCTAGGCCCTTTGAGGGCGCTGCTATTATTTGACAGGTGTAATTGCGCCAGCTTAGAATCCTTACGGCTGGCTAGTAATTGAGCGGAATATTAGACGATAAAAGTTTTACCTAATGTTCTCGAGTGTTTCAGACTGTCCAAACCTGCCACCGGAGCGGCGGATTTTCCATAAAACACCTGCCGTTATGATGTTGAACGCGCTATGGTAGCGCCCGAAAACAAGAAAAATAGGAATCAACCCAATGAAGCGATTAATCACCACCGCTGCATGCGCTATTGCTACTTGTGTAGCAGCTATGACGCACGCGGCTCCTTTAAGCGAAGCTAAACGAGCGGAGCTAAGTGCCCACGCGATGGATCAATCGCTACCCATTGAAGAGCGGGTTGCGACGATCAAAAAACTGTATCCAGACATGCTCAATGCGGATGGCACAGCGCCAACTCGCACCATTTGTGTATGGGATATTGTTGGTAAAACTGGCCCAATTTATAACGCCGCAGTTGATCAGCAAGCGCGTATGTTGGGCTGGGGTGTTGATGTTAAGCTTGAGGCTTACACCAGTGAGAGCGTATTAGCGGAAGACTTAAAAGCAGGTCAGTGCGACGCCGCTTTGTTTACCGGTTTACGTGCACGTTTATTTAATAAATTTACTGGCACTATCGATTCTATCGGTGCTGTGCCAAGTAGCGCGCACATGAAGTTATTGATGCGTGTGCTTACCGATCCTAAAAACGCCGATCGCATGGTGGATGGTCAATACGTTGTTATGGGTTACGCGCCGCTAGGAGCCGCCTATATTTTCGTAAATGATCGCGCTATTAATACCTTAGCTAAAGCCGCTGGTAAGCGTGTTGCGGTGATGGATTACGATCTTGTACAAGCAGAAATGGTTCAGCAAATTGGCGCTAACCCAGTACCAACTAGCATGATTAGTGCTGGTGGTAAGTTCAACAACAACAACGTCGATGTATTGCCTGCACCACTTGTGGCTTACAACATCATGGAATTGTACAAAGGTATTGGTGATACCGGCGGTATCGTTAACTATCCTTTCTCGCAGCTCACACTGCAGCTGGTTGGTCGTGCTGAGCGTTTTCCTAACGAGTTGGCGCAACTGGTGCGTGAAGACTTCTTAAAACGTTATGACGATCTAGAGCAGATAGTTAATCAGCAGATTGGTGATATTCCAGAGAGCGCGTTTATTGAAATCTCAGATGATGACAAAGCGGAATACCAAGTCATGATGCAAGAAGCTCGCATTCAATTACGTGATCGTGGTTACTACGACCCGTATATGCTGACTTTGCAACGTAAAGTACGTTGTAAGTTCGAGCCTGCACACTTTGAATGCGCTAACCCAGTCGAATAAACCGCAGCATTCTCTTACAATAGACATTCGGCGGCCTGATGCACAGGTCGCGCTGAATCTACAGGTTTAACGGATGTCTGATTCCCCTCGGGAGCCTAGTGCTACCCGCAAGCAAGACCCACTCCACGGCGTGACCTTGGAGACTCTACTTGAACATCTCAGTGACACTTTGGGTTGGGATGTTTTGGCGTCCCTTGTGCGTATCAATTGTTTCCACTCTGATCCTAGTGTGAAGTCCAGCCTAAAGTTTTTACGCAAAACACCTTGGGCAAGAACCCTAGTTGAGCAGATTTATATCGGCGCACAGGCTGGCGAGGATGTAGAGCAAATTCGTCATCGCTTACGCCTACTCGCGAATGGCGGTGAGCCGGTACGGACAGTGAAGGCCGCGACCACCAATAACGGGCCAGTCCCAAAAGAGCGTAGTAAAAAAGCGCCTAAAGAGGGGAAAGCCAAAGCAGCAAAAACGCCGTCAGCTAAACCCGCGAACGAATCTGAGCGAACGGCTGAGCAGGGGAGTATGGCCGCTAATATTACGCGCCAGCCCGTTCCTACCCCTGAGAGTGCTACTCAATCTACGCCGGTACAGCAACCAAGTACCATTGATCCTTGGGCAAAGCATCGTTAGATAATTTTGTAAAAACATTCGAACCAAGGAGATGCTGTGATTCACCGGTTACCAATATGGATTATTCTTGGCAGCGTTTTATTAGCGTTAAACGCCGGTTTTATTAATAGCGTCGCCTTACTCAGTTTTGCAAATAATGCGGTGTCGCATGTGACAGGGACGGCGACTATCGCCGCAGACGCTTTGGTGAGAGGTCATTGGCAAACCTTGGCCAATACCGGGTTGATCGTCATCTGCTTTTTACTTGGTGCTATTATCAGCGGTGCGATTGTCGGTAACGAAGCTTTGCGTATGGGGCGTCGTTATGGGGTTGCGCTGTTATTAGAGTCGATTCTTTTAGCGCTTGCTTGGTACGGCTTTCGCCAAGGCGCGTTTTATGCCGAATTATGTGCCTCTGCAGCCTGTGGTTTGCAAAATGCTATGGTCGCTACTTACAGTGGGTCAGTTATTCGTACAACCCATTTAACCGGAATAGTATCGGACATTGGCTCTACCTTAGGTAATTTTTTTGCCGGTCGTGGCTTATTAAAAACCCAGTTGAAATTGCAGAGTGCGATCTTATTTGCATTCTTAGGTGGCGCAGCTGTCGGCTCCGTTGTGTTTCAGTATTGGTCTTACCATGCTGTTTTATTATCGTCATTATGGGTTCTAATCGTGGCAATTATTTACGTTATATATAGCCAAAATAGCCGTGATGTAGACAATTAGTTTTATCTCATAGTCGTGATTGCACGGCGGAACCTCATCAGGGATAGCATGAAGAATATACTGCCTATGATGGTCAAAATAATCAGCCTCGGCCATACATCTCTTAGTTCAGCTCCTCGGTAGAGAATATCTTGTGCCAGTCTCACATAGTATGTCGATGGGGAGAGCTGCATGATTGCAAACAAGCTATCTGGCATACTGTCCTGTGGTGTTGTGCCACCAGATAGTAAGTACATGACGATAACAATAGGAATAATGAGCAATCCAAACTGAGCCATTGTCCGTGTGATTGTACCCAGCAAAATCCCTAGTGATGTGACCGAGAATAAATACAAGACGGTTGCTAACCCGAATACCATTATCGAGCCATGAATCGGTACGCCTAATCCTAAATGTACGACACATTCTAATGACATTAAAGTGGCGATAAGGATAACCAGTCCGTTGGCCCATATTTTCGCTAGCATGATTTCTGAGGGAGTTACCGGCATACATAGCAGGTGTTCTATTGTTCCGTGTTCGCGTTCACGGATAAACGCTGCGCCAGCCAAAATGATGCCTAATATGGTCACGTTATTTACTACTTGCAAGACTGCATTCATCCAGATCGAACTTGAGTTTGGGTTGAATAGTTTGCGAATAGACATAGTTACCGGTAGAAAATCACTAACATGGCGATTAGGTTCAATATAATTAATGGTTTCTGCTAGGATAATTTGCTCAATATAAACTGCTCCATTACCGGCCATTGTCATGGCTGAAGCATCGGCATTCAATTGTAAATCGGGCTTCTTTCCCTGCAGTACATCGCGCTCAAAATTAGGTGGAAATACCAATATGAAAACAAACTCTCCGCTATTGAGGGCATTGTTCATATCTCGCGCATGAATTTCGACAGGCGGTAAAAATATAGGAGGAAGTAGGGCACTGACTATTTGCCGCGATAGCGGAGATCGATCTTCATCAACAACAGCGATGGATGCTTTTTTCACCTCAAGGTTAACGCCAGTTGCTACCGAATATACGGCGATCGTAAAGATAAAAACGATCAAAATCATAAGAGCCGGGTCACTCTTTAAGCTGAATAACTCTTTAATACCTAAGTTTAGAATGTTATTTACTTTCATGCTCAGCGTTCCTGCTTACTTAAGCCAAGCCATGCTAAGGCAATAAATACTATAACGAAGACTGCCAATACAAGGTGATTAACCCAAAGCTGTTCAAAGCCGAGTCCCTTAGTAAAGCTCCCAATACTGATTTGTTGAAACCAAGCCGATGGAAACAATAACCCAATCCATTTACCACTGCCGGTCAAGGAAGAGGCTGGTGTGAGCAGTCCTGAGAAGTTAACAGCGGGCAGAATCGTTAACACGGCAGAGGCAAATAGAGCGGCAATCTGAGTTTTAGTTACTATCGATATGATCAAACCAAAACCTGTGGTCGCAGTCACATAAAGTAGTGCGCCAAAACTAAGTGCTAGGAGTGAGCCCTTGACCGCTACTGAAAACACAAAGAAAGCGATAAGTAATAAAGATAAGTAACTAATAAAAGCGATGACAATATAGGGTGCCTGCTTGCCTAATAAAAACTCTAAACGGCTAATCGGCGTTGAATAGAAGTTAGCAATTGAGCCAGATACTTTTTCACGTACTATGCCCATAGCCGTCATCATGGTTGGTATAAGAGCCAGCATCAACATTACAACGCCAGGTACAATGGCGAATACACTTTCAAATGCTTGATTGAAGTGAAAACGTGTTGTGAGGCTAGTGGGTAGTTGCAATCCACTATTTGGTTGTGAGCTCGACTTGGCCAATTCTTTAAGCTCGTGAAGTAGTAATCCATTCATATAACCACTCGTGGTTTCGGCTATAAAGGGCATCGCACCATCTATCTGAACCGCTATGTTGGGTTGTTTGGCGAGCTGTAAATCACGGCCAAAATTTGGAGGAATCTCGACAAGTAGAGTCATATTGCCTTGCCGTAATGCACGTAGTCCAATCTCATTATTTGCCGGTATAGGCATTTCGATAAAATAGCCCGAACCCGATAATCCCTGCAGTATTTCTCGACTTTCGTGTGATTGATCGAGATCGATGACCGCATATTTCAAATTGTTAATATCAAAGGAAATACCAAAGCCAAATGCCAGCAATAATATAATCGGACCTAGCAGCGCGAATATTAAACGGATTGGATCACGTTGTATCTCAAGTGTTTCACGCCATGCATAAGCCCACCAACGACGGAAGCTCGCTACTGTTTTACTAGTATGTTTATGATTTTTAGTCCGATCAATAGCTGTATTGCTTGCAAGGTCCTCCTCACTGGCTGCAGTTACACCTGATGCTTCGCGAAGGTAGTCTACAAAAGCATCCTCTAAATAATTGGTGTCTTTTGCTTCAGCCAGTTCTGTGGGCGTACCAATGGCCAATACTTGCCCAGCGTGCATCAGCGAAATTCGATCGCAGCGTTCGGCCTCATTCATGAAATGCGTTGATATAAAAATGGTGACGCCGTCGTGTCGAGATAGCTGAATAAGATGCTGCCAGAATTGATCGCGAGCAACAGGATCAACGCCTGAAGTTGGTTCATCTAGAATAAGTATGGCCGGTTTATGCAGCACAGCGACAGCGAGTTGCAAGCGTTGACGAACACCAAGAGGTAGGTTCTCGGGCAAGCTATTCTTTACATCAGATAAACCAAAATTTTGTAGTACTGTATTAATTCGTAGCGTTGACTCGCTACCAAGCTCGTAGAGTTTTGCGTGAAGCTCTAAGTTCTGGAGTACGCTAATTTCGGAATACAAGGAGAAGCCTTGAGACATGTACCCTACTTTTTTCCGGGTTGCCATATCGTTAACATCCGGCAATTGACCGAAGAGTTTTGCTTGACCTGAGGTAAAGGGTAATAAGCCGGTTAGCATTTTCATCGTAGTTGACTTACCACAACCATTCGAACCTAAAAAGCCAAAAATTTCACCGCGTTTGATGTTAAATGATACGTCATTGACGGCGACAAAATCCCCAAATTTACAGGTTAAATGGTTCGCTTCAATCGCTGGGGTACTATCATTGAAAACCATGGGAGGAATAATAATCTCAATATGGTTTTGATGTTTTTCTGCGGATGATAAAGCAATAAATGCCTGTTCTAAGTTACTGGTATTGGTTGTTTTGAGAAGCTCATCTGGGCTTCCGGTGGCTATAATTTGGCCATCGTCTAATACTGCTAGCCAATCAAATTGTTGTGCCTCATCCATATACGCTGTGGCTACTAATACACTCATTTCGGGCCGTTGATTGCGAATACGCTTGATCAGTTGCCAAAACTGTTGGCGCGATAGAGGATCCACGCCAGTGGTTGGTTCGTCTAAAATAAGCAGATCGGGATCATGGATCAGAGCGCAACATAAACCGAGTTTTTGCTTCATTCCTCCAGAGAGCTTGCCCGCTGCACGGTCTAAAAAGGGCGCTAAACCGGTTGCTTTAGTCAGGCTGTGAATGCGTTGAGCGCGTTCTTTTTTTTCTTGGCCGAAAAGGCGACCAAAAAAATCCAGATTTTCGGCAATACTGAGTGTGGGGTATAAGTTACTCCCTAAGCCTTGCGGCATATAGGCAATAATAGGTTGGGCATATTGCCGGTGTTTTGCAACATTCATGTCGCCATCCAGCACTATAAGCTCGCCTTGCTGTAGCTTTCTTACCCCAGCAATCAAACTAAGAAACGTAGATTTACCAACCCCGTCGGGACCAATAAAGCCGGCCATAACGCCTTTAGGAATATTAACTGTTAATGGCTTAAGAGCCTCAGTTGCAGCATAGCGGTGAGCGACATTTTTAGCACAAACAATCGATTCTTTGGGCGGTAGTGCTAATGTCTTCATGGTAAATTAATCGTTAAATTTTGTGGCCACTCTTGTGCGATATTTGTGCGTACAAACGCTTGTCCGCGCACGCCAGTTTTTACTTTATCCTCGTTCTTTTTTAATAAGTCTGGATCTATGGATAGCTTAATTCGGAACATTAAGCTATCGCGCTCATCCGCAGTTTCAACTGATTTAGGTGTGAATTGAGCACCATCAGCGATAAAAGAAATTCGGGTGGGAATAACATACTGAGGTATGGCATCGAGGATTAATCTTGCTTCATCATTGATGCTGAGTTTACCAATATCCTTCGCTGGCAAAAATACCGTCATATAGACATCACTCACATCGAGGAGGGTAATAACCCGTCCGCCAGCCGATATTACCTCGCCAGGTTGAACCAGTTTGTACTGCACACGCCCCGCCATGGGAGCCTTAATTTGTGTATCTTCAAGAATGCTGTTCAGTTGTTGTAAATTTGCTCTAGCGGCATCAATACTCGCGAGACTGCGTTGTTCTGTTGCATTAGCTAAACGTAGCGCTGCTTTGGCGGAGTCGTACTGATTTTGTGCTTGTTCGAACTTATCTTGTGCGATGACGTGTTTTTCATACATGGTTTTTGCGCGAGCTAATTCAGACGTTGCCAGTGTGAGTTGGATTTGGCGCAATGCTATTCCGGCATTGGCTTCCTCGGCTGCTAGTTCCGCTTGATTAACCATGGCTTCAGCTTCTAGCTTTTGGGCAAGCAATTGTTGGTTATCCATAACAACCAGTAAATCGCCTGCTTGCACCATTTGTCCTTCTTGTACGAGCACATTCTTGATACGCCCTGCGGTTTTACTAGCAATTTCGACTTGATTCGCCTCTAGTCGACCATTGGTAGAAATTATATCGCTAGGCAGACCATCTGGTGTGAGTTGCCACCAAACAAGAGTGGCGATAGATACAGTGGCTATTAGTAGAAGAAGGCGAACGATAATTTTCATCGGTAAGATGTCTCAATTAAATGCGAATCAGGATCGAACGTACAGCTTAGTGCTAGCGTGCCGGACTTACATTGATATCAGACAAGTTTAAGTAATGATAGGAAGTTGGCCTTAGCTAGATGCATTTAAATGGTGACGGTGAAGTTTTCAACCTATTGAATATTGGGTATTTTTTTTACTTCAGGAGATTGGGATGATTATCTCTAAATAGGCAACATACTGTCATAAGACTGAAACTAGTAAACTTAACAATCGAAAACAGCGATGCGCTTTCTATGATTTAGCGGCGAACATTGCTCCCCAAAGCCGAGTGGATAAGCCATGCAAAATAATGCTCATGAATATCGTGAGTACTGTAGTGGCAAAAAGCTGCGGGTAGTGATCTATTTTATCGGCAAAGCCCAGTTCATCGACGGCCAGTAATAAATATAAAATACTGGCAATACCGCGCGGCCCAAACCAAGCTAAAAAGCTTTGTTGTTTGAAGCTTAAACCTGAACCTAAAAGGCTAATAAATACTGGCAGCATTCGAATGGCTGTAAGGCTTAATAAGGCATAAATGACCGTATAGCTATCAATTAAAGGTAGGGCTTCGGGGATATAAATAAGGCCGAATAAAAAGAACATCAGCAGGCTGAGTAGTTGGCCTTCAGCGGCGCCAAATTCCTTGAGGCGTTGAATCACAATCGTGCGGTGTGATTGTAGAAATAACCCCGCCATAAAGGCAGAAATAAAACCATTACCTCCAATAGCTTCGCTCACGGTGTAAGCCAGTACTGCAAGAGAGAGAGACGATAGTCGTTGGTAAACCGGTGACATTAAGCTGCTTTCTGATGCGGTTTGTACCAAATAACCGCCTAGTCGACCCACAGCAATGCCAACCACTGTTCCTAGTAGTACTTGCTGCAGAAAGAAACCAAGCCATTGCCAATGATCAAATTCGATCATAGAGCCCGCGGAAATTAACGCTAATACGAGTAATAAAACTGGCAATGCCAAACCATCGTTTAAGCCACTTTCAACCGATACCGAATGACGTAATGATTCATCGATTTCTTTATGATCAAAAATAGATTGAGCAAGGGCGGCGTCGGTGGGAGTCAGAATAACCGCGAGTAACGCTGCAGAAAGCCAGCTAATGCCGAGTAATGTATGGGCAACCCAAGTACCAGCAATAATGGTTAAAGGTAGGCCGATTGCGAGTAAGCGAATCGGTAGAATCTCGAACTGCACTAAGTGTTTGCGTTCAATCTGACTTGCGTCGGTGAAAAGAATCAAGATCAGGGTGAATTCGGCAATGGTTTTTAGGCCTTGAGCGCTAACGTCATGCTCAGATAAATTGAGTAATAAAGGACTGATTAAAACGCCTAAGCCAGTGAACAGCATGGGCGCAGTGAGAGCCACTTGCTCTATGCGGCGCGATACCAGACCAAACACAAAAACTGCAACGGCAATAATGAGTGCGAGAGGTTCTTCTAGCATTTGGGTTTACTCGTCTTGCCACACGACACGTAGCGGTTCACCAAAGTCGTCGTAGATCACTTTTTGTTTAGGTACTTTGCGAGGAGGAGCCTTGCGTGCAGGGCGACTGCGCTTGGCTTCTTTGCGTTGATCTATGGCTTTGAGAACATCATCGACAGGCGTGCGTTCTTGGCGTTTATCAAAGCTCATTGAGCGTTCGTGGTAGCGGCCATCGACTAAGCCAGATTCGCCACGGGCGACTTCGCGCACAGCGCCACCCTGTTGTAGAAACTGTTCAATTTCCTCGTTCAATTGATTGCGGACTTCTCGTTTGGTCGTCTTCTTTTTCATAGAGCATCCGGTAAAGAGGTGTACGCACGACCTAGCAAAGGCCGTATAAAATGATCGCCAGTCGCACAGTATACGCTTTGACGCCCAACTCTTCTTGCTTGTTGCAAGGGTATTTTCTAAACCAAGGACTTTTTAGCGCTTCTGATCTGCATTTTCGCGGCTAAATAATCAGATGTCATAATGCCCAAGTGCCCTTGTTTACTGGACTCTACCGGCTGTTTGCAGTACAGTCCCGCGCCTTCCTCGTGCCAATTTGGTTTTTTCTCCTCTCTGGCATACCCATCTGCGCTAGTCGCACCAGAGAATATTATGTCTGAAATCCAATTTGCCGATTTAGGTTTATCTGAATCGCTGCTTAAAGCTGTTGCCGAACAAGGCTACACCATCCCTTCACCGGTCCAAGCGCAAGCCATACCTGCGGTATTGCAGGGCCGTGACGTCATGGCCGCAGCACAAACAGGTACCGGTAAAACCGCTGGTTTTACACTGCCAATATTACAACGCCTAGATAACGGCAAACGGGTATCGGGTAACCGCATACGTGCCTTAATTCTGACGCCAACGCGCGAATTAGCGGCTCAAATCGACGAAAATATCAAAGCTTACGGTAAATACTTACCGCTACGTTCGGCCGTCGTCTTTGGTGGCGTCAAGATCAACCCACAGATGATTGCTCTGCGCCGCGGTGTTGACATTTTGGTTGCCTGCCCGGGGCGTTTGCTCGACTTGTATCAGCAAAATGCCGTTCGTTTCGACGAAGTTGAGTTCATGGTATTAGATGAAGCTGATCGCATGCTCGACATGGGCTTTATCAACGACATCAAGAAGATTCTCGCCAAAGTACCTGCTAACCGCCAGAACTTAATGTTCTCCGCAACGTTTTCTGCCGAGATTCGCGCTCTAGCAAAAGGCTTAGTGAATAATCCCGTGGAAATCGATGTCAGCCCGCGCAATAGCACTGCACATAATGTTGAACAGTGGTTGGTGCCGGTTGATAAAGGTAGTAAATCGAAAGCCTTGATTGAATTGGTTAGTGCTGGCGATTGGCATCAAGTGTTGGTGTTTACTCGTACTAAGCATGGCGCGAATCGCTTAACTAAACAGCTCGAAGATGCTGGCATTACAGCCGCGGCGATTCACGGCAATAAAAGCCAAGGTGCTCGTACCCGCGCACTGGCGGATTTCAAGAGTAACGAAATTCGCGTGTTAGTGGCGACGGATATTGCCGCGCGTGGTTTGGATATCGACCAACTACCGCATGTAGTGAACTATGAACTGCCGAACGTTTCTGCAGATTATGTGCACCGTATTGGTCGTACTGGCCGTGCTGGTGCCAGTGGCGAAGCATTATCCTTGGTGTGCGCAGAAGAATTAGAAGATTTAGAAGGCATTGAAGGTTTAATTGGCCGCACAATTGAACGTCGTGAACTGACCGGTTTTGCACCGCAAGTGCCGTTGCCTTTGTCGCGCCCTAAAGCAC